>OIER01000032.1_pt1 | contig 177516 bp, 175 predicted proteins | sample 1581801 | NCBI WGS metagenome assembly OIER01 (sample SAMN03281006, study PRJEB24777) | human gut metagenome | isolation source: fecal sample PR165 from 1 month old male Malay infant, vaginally delivered... | reverse complement strand
GGGCATAGGCGGGTGTAGTTCAATGGTAGAACGGCAGCTTCCCAAGCTGCATACGAGGGTTCGATTCCCTTCACCCGCTCCATCCCTTGTTTGCATGGAACGCAAGACGGCAGCAAGGATGCCGCCTCGCGTTGAACCGGTTGTCAAATATTGATCTGCTCCAGCCACTTGCCACGTGATTGCGCGATTTCCTCGGGTTGATCTTCCGGTGCATTGTGTTTGGCGGCATCGCAATTGACAACGCTGAGGTTGGCATAGTTGGCCCTGCACCAGGCTACCATGTCCGCCCCGATCGCCAGGTTTTTTCCCGATCCTTCGAACGCATTCAACAGAACTGGGAAAGCGTCGCTGGCAAAGAGAATATCGACGTTTTGACGTCCACTCTGCAGCTTGTGCTCGAAAAATTGCCTCGCGGTGAATAGACCCGCCTGCTTTTCGCTTGCTGCGGTATACTTGTTTGAATGTTCATCAACAACGGCGTAGTGTGGAGCGGGATAAACTGGAGGGAGCTGTCATGAAGAATATTCTTTCCCTGGTGGCTGCCGGCCTCATCGCGCTGGTGATGGGCCTGACATCAATCGTATCCACGCAGGCCTCGCCTATCTCCGTCCAACGCGCGCCGATCGCTTCGAATGTGGAACTGGTCAAATACAAGCACAATCGCGGCAGGCATTGGGGCCATCGCCATCATTATCGGCACGGCTGGAGAGGTCATCACCATCGCCGCCACCACTGGAACAATCGGCACCATCGTCCCGGCTATTGGAAGCACCATCGTCATCACAGGCACTATTATCGCTATTAACGCCTCATAATGGCCCTAAACGGATTATTAACGTTCCGGCGGGGGAACGATCACCGGGACATATTGAGGAGATGGGTATGACTCTTGTGAAGCGCGGTTTTGTTGCCGTTGCATGTTTTGGTTTGCTGGTTGCCGGCACTGCACTCTCGACGACCGGCAATTACAGCCTTGTCGGTTCTGCGCTGGCCAAAAATGGCAATGGCAACGGTGGCGGCGAGGGCGGCGGAAAAGGCAATGGCGGCGAAGGCCATGGCAATGCCAAGGGCGACCACGCAAATGACAAATCCAAGACCAAGGAAGCAGATCTGAGCGACAGGGATCTGGACAAGAATACCTTGGGTCCGCTTAACGCAGCGCATGCATCCGCGCGGGCACGGGAGCGGGCAGCGCCCAATTCCTCCGTCGGTAAGATCGCCGCTTACGAACGCAGCCGCGAAGCAGCCCTTGCCATTACTGATCCCACGTTGAGGGAGCAGGCCCTCGAAGCCGCTGAAGCCAAATTGAGCACGGATTTCCATCGGACACTCACGACGGCGCAAATTGACAAAGTGAACGACCTGTTGGACGCCCGCCGCTGAGACCGAAATGGCCAATCGACAGGATTGGTGCGATATTCCAAAGCCCCCGTATCTCCGGACGCGGGGGCTTTTGCAATTGAGGTGGTCCTCGCGCCTGATATTTTCGGCTACGGCGATTTGTTGTGCCGCTTTGAGCGCGCCCGCAACACTGCGCCAACGCGCCTGAGCGGAGATGGTACAAGCGCTTGGTACATGGCCTTCAAACTCACGAGGATATTCGTTGACGTTGAAATTTCACGATCGAGTTTATCGATTTTCGTGGTCAATGTTTGAGCGAGCGTTTCCATGGAATGTGAATTGGGCAAATGACGCTCTGTCACCGAATGCAGTTCGGCAAGGATCTCTGATTTTGATTGATCCAGCATTTGCCTGAGAGTGTCTGTTTCCGGCATCCAATGCATTTCAGAGGCGATACGAAACCAGGTTCTTTTTTCCGCGGTTGCAACGAGTTCCTGCGCCCATTGGCCATTGGCAAGACCGAGCGCAGGCAGGCCGGGTGATCCTGCCTTGATAGCCGAACGGTAGAGCTTTTCGTATTGGGAGACATATTTGTCCGCCGGCGAATGCTCACGCAGATATTCGGCTACATCTGCCGCATCCTTGGCGTCGTAGTGCTGGATCGCTTCCTGCAACAGCCCGACAGTTGTCGGTCGGGCGAGCAACCGCACACCAAAATTATTCTTCCGCCAGGCGGCGACATTGCGGGTCGTGAGAAGTCCGGCAAAGCCGCGACCATCACATACAACAACCGCACATCCGACAAAGGCCGCTTCCAGCGCCATGCGCGCCGTTGCAAAGACCAAATCATATTTGAGCAATTCCTTCTCGAGCGCATCGGAAAACTTGCCTGTTCCAGGGCCCAGCTCGTCAAGTGTCATGGTCTCTGCGGCACACGCGCGCCGCACCAATTCAGCATGACCGCTGGCCTTGGTAAGCAGGAGCGCCTTCCGGGGGCGGTCCGGAAGAGGGGGCCTTGCGATAAAACGCGCTGAATCAACGGCGTTTTCTATCGTGGTCAAGCGATTGGCCGGGATGCCTCTGGACAAGCATTTGTCTCTGCACGCTGCATCCACGGCGACATAGTGCTTGATCTGCGGGTGCAGCAAGGGGGCTTCGATCTCGAACACGGAACTGTGGCAGGTGTAGACGACCGGCACGTCGGGAAAACGTACCATGGCAATAAAGCATGGGGACACATGGTGTGCATGAATGACATCAGGCCGATAGGGTATCTGATCTATCGCATCATAGATTTGATGTCCCTTCTGTATCATCCAGTTGGTGTCGCCGACCAATGTCGGGGCAAAAATCATAACGTGGTGACCTGCGCCTCGAAGTGCGTCAGCCAACAGTTCAACGACACTTTCGGATCCGGACCGCATTCCAAAAACAAAATTTGTAATAAGAACACGCACTTTATATTTCCCCGATGCTTTTGTTGCTCAGCTATGGTCTATTTCACCAATGCAGAATAAACAAACACTAAGTATTCTTCTTTTGGCGCATCCTGGGCATGAGCTGCGCATTCACCATTGGGTGGAATTGAACAAGCCTCTTGTTTTCTTTCTGACAGACGGGTCTGGAAGCAAGGAACAGTCCCGAACGCATTATTCCCGGGAAATCATCGAAAAAACCGGATCCGCTGCGGGCGCGATATTTGGCGATATTTCGGACAGGCTTTGGTACGATGCGCTGGCACGTCATGATCACGGGTTTTTCGCGGCGGTGATCGCGTCAATTGAGGCTGATATTGGAGAACATCATTCTTACAGAATAGTTGCGGATGCACGTGATGGATACAATCCAATCCACGACCTGGCATCGGCCATGGGCGCGATCCTGCAAAAGCGATTGTCCGCGCGCGGCAAACCGGCCGAACTCCTCTTTTCCGCGGCGACGGCTGGAGCAAAAGGCGATCGCGTCTATGAACTGGTTTTGGATGGGGAAGCCCGCACGCGAAAATTGGCGGCGGTGGCGCGTTATCTTCCACTGGTTGATGAGGCGCGCTCTATTTTGAAACAATACCCCGCCGCAATGGACAGGGAAGTGCTGATTTCTCAAGTCACGGATTGGCACACACCGAAAAATCCCCAGTGGGAGGAAATCGGACGTGAAAGGGTTGCGGCGGGTATTTATCAATCCTGCTTGACCTATGAAGATCACTTTTTGCCAGTTGTTTCCAAGTTGTTCGAAGAATGCGGCAAGTAACGCGATCATCTTCAGACGCACTGTGATCGAGGGTGCTCTTCACACGGTAATGGCCTGACGGGAATATCCTGCGTGGTGGTATGCCGGCCCGGCCGGAATGGTTGTACTCACGATGGAATGCCAATATAATATGGGGATGCGGGGGCTTGGCTGTTTTTGGGCGTCTCACATCATGCGTAAACTGACATTTGAATCTGTGACCGTAGAGACCAGGCAGATAGGCAAATACCGAAGTATAGCCTCGGTAAAAGAAGCCGCTGAATTTCTGTCGGAGGATTGGCCGGCCCGGCACGGACCGAGCTATCTCGCCGCACAACAAATATGCCACGATGCCCTGAATGGCGAAAGAACGGTCGGCGAAGCCCGAAAAGCCTTCATTGCGGCGGCAAAAACGGTCGATATTTTCGTGCAGGATCGGCATTGAAACCAATCTGACCGTCTTGCCGGCTTCCGCCGGCCTTATCCGGGATATATTTGGACTGGAACGCTTGGCGAATCCGCTATCGCTGTGCAATTGCTTGAACCGGGCCGCATATGGCCATATGTGAACACCATCGCTGCAATTGCCGCCGCCGCTATCGGAGTATCAATGTCGGACAAGATGAACCGTTTTCTGGGAGACACGCCGGGCCGTGTTCTGCTCAAGCTCATTCTCGTATCGCTTTTCGTCGGCGTGATCATGAACGCGTTCAACTGGTCGCCGCTCGATATTCTGTATGGCTTCGAGAACTTTGCCCGCCGCGTCTGGAACCTCGGTTTTGGTGCCATCGAGCGTTTCGCCGGTTACTTCCTCTTGGGCGCGGTCGTGGTTGTGCCGAGCTTCATCATTTTGCGGTTGTTGAGCTACCGGCGTTAAACGCAAAAATATCACCTTGGCCTGAATGAGCCACAATTGCTGGATATCGGCAGTGCGTCTCATTCAGGAATTGCTTATGCCCAACCATAGATTTCATTTGTCACGCCGCAGCGTGCTTGGGTTCGCCGCCGTCTCGGCGCTGTTGCCGCTGGCCGCCTGCCAGACAGTGACACGCACGCCGGGGAAAAGTGCCGGTGTATCGGCGTCAGCGACATCGCTTGTACAGAATATACGCTCTTCCAATGGATTGGCTGGCCTTGCCGCCGATTCTTCGCTGGAAAGCGCCGCACTGCAGCAGGCGGGTTACATGGCCAGCGCCGGCCGCATGTCCCATACGACCGGCTGGGGGCGTGATTTTGCCACCCGTGTGCGGAACAACGAGATCCACGGTATTGCTGCGGAAAATATCGCCGTCGGCCGCATGGAACTCGACCGGCTCTTTGCCATGTGGATGGCCTCGCCGCCGCATCGCCGCAATATGCTGGATCAGAAGTTCACCCGGTTCGGTCTTGCCTATTCTGAAGCTGCCAGCGGCAGCAGCCAGCGGTATTGGGCGCTGGTCCTTGCCAGCTGAACTATCGGCGGGGATTGGCCGATAGTTCTGGAAAAGCGCCGCGCGCAATGGCATAGGATATCGATAGCCCCTCTGGCGTCTTTCCCGGTGTCCCATGTCAACGCAAGTGTCCCATCCTGATGGATCAAAGATCGTTCGCCCGTTCGAGGTGACGAACCGCCTGATGCTGTCGATCACGATTCCCGTGATGCTGGCATCGTTGACGACGCCCTTGCTCGGTCTCGTCGATACGGCTGTGATTGGCCAGCTCGGCGATCCGCATCTGCTTGGCGGGCTGGCGATCGGGGCTCTGGTTTTCGATTTTCTCTTTTCGACCATGAATTTCCTGCGCGCCGGAACAACCGGGCTGGTGGCGCAGGCGATGGGTCGCCATGACAATGTGGAACAGCAAGCGGTGTTCTGGCGGGCCATCGGCATAGCCATGCTTGTCGGCCTTGTTTTCATTGCCGTGACGCCGCTGGTGCTGACTGCAACAGTTCGCTTCATGAACCCGGATCAGGCGGTCGCCGACGCCATGTCCACCTATGTGTCGATCCGGCTCTTTTCCTCGCCGATGGCGCTTGGAAACTTTGTCGTTCTCGGTCTGCTGCTCGGACAGGGCAAGGCGATGCAGGGCCTCTACCTGCAATTCCTGCTCAACGGCGTCAATGTGGTCATGACCTGCTGGCTCGGTCTGGTCATGGGCTGGGGCGTTGCAGGCATCGCCTGGGGAACCGTGCTTGGCGAAAGCGTCGCGCTGGTTGTCGGCTTGACCATGGTCTATTGGCAGTTTCGGGCCGTTCCCAATCCATCGCTTGCGCGCATCCTCGATATGCCGGCCATCCGGCGGATGTTTGCGGTCAACCGCGATATCATGCTGCGCTCGTTCTTCCTGCTGATCGCCTATGCCTATTTCACCCGCGCTGGTACCGAGGCCGGTGCCGTGACCTTGGCAACCAACGCCGTGCTGATGAATTTTCTGCTGATCTCGGGCTATCTCATTGATGGCGTGACGACGGCAGCCGAGCAGATTTCCGGCCGTGCCGTCGGCGCCCATTATCGCCCGGCCTTTGATCGCGGCATCAAGCTTTCATTCCTGTGGGGGCTGGTGCTGGCTTCGCTGATGGCGCTGTTCTTCCTCATCTACGGCAATGCCATCGTGGCGGTTCTGATCAAATCTGCGGATGTGCAGGCCATGGCCGCACTCTACATGCCGTGGGCGGCCCTGGCGCCCGTTACCGGGCTGCTGGCCTTCCATATGGACGGCGTATTCATCGGGGCCACCTGGTCACGCGACATGCGCAACATGATGCTGCTGTCACTTGCCGGGTACTTCGCCGCCTATTTCATTCTGCCGCAGTTCATGGGCAATCACGGGCTCTGGCTGGCGCTTCACCTGTTCCTCGGGCTGCGCGGTCTGTCGCTGCTGGCGATCCTGCCGCGGCGGGCGCGGCTGCAGTTCGCCAGCTAGATCGTTCAGGAGCGCTGGCGATCGGCGCGAGCCAGCGCGTGCTGGATCAGCCGGTCCACCAGTTCGGGATAGGGAATGCCGCTCGCGCCCAGTGTCTTCGGGTACATGCTGATATTGGTGAAACCCGGTATGGTGTTGACCTCGTTTACGACGGCGCTCATGTCCGGCCGCAGGAAGAAATCGACCCGTGCCATGCCTTCACAGCCGAGGGCCCGAAAGGCCCGGCCTGCCATGTCCTGCAGCGGTTCCCGGACAGGTGCCGCAAGGTTGGCCGGAATGGACAAGGCCGCGCCATCGGCATCGATATACTTGGCTTCATAGGTATAAAAGCCATGGCTGGCGGCTGGAGCGATCTCGCCGGGAACCGAAACGGTCAATGAACCGTCGCTGTGTTCGAGAACGCCAAATTCGATCTCGCGGGCCTGGACAAACTCCTCGACGATGACCTTGCGGTCGTGCCGGAATGCCTCCTTGACGGCGGCCTCGAAAGCCTCGGCTGTGGCAGCCTTGCCAACGCCGACGGACGAGCCCTGCCGGGCGGGTTTGACGAAGACCGGTGTGCCAAGCTCGCGCGTGATGTCATCATAGCTGGCGGTTTCGCCAAACCGGAGTGTCACGCCCTTGGCGACGGGCAGGCCGGCCTGCTCGAGCAGGCGCTTGGCAATGTCCTTGTCCATCGCCGTTGCGGAGCCGAGAATGCCGCAACCAACATAGGCCACATCGGCAACTTCCGCCAAGCCTTGCACCGAACCGTCTTCGCCGAAGAGGCCGTGCAGCACGGGAAAGACCACATCGACCGGCGGTATTTCATGCGGTGCGCCGCTTGCCGGAATAACGAGAAGCCGGCCTTTCCCGCCGGGCAGCAGGCTGATTTCAGGTCCGGTTGCCGGAACAGCCTTTGGCAGGCCGCCATCTTCAAGCGCGACAAGCAGCCATTGGCCGGTACGGGTGATGGCGATGGGCACCACCTCGTATCTTGAGGTATTGGCTGCCTTCACGACTTTGCCGTCGGAAAGCAGGGAAACCTCAAGTTTGGCCGAACGGCCGCCGAATAGAACTGCCACCCGTCTCTTGCGCGTCATCACTCTGTTTCCATTTCGCTGGAGTTTATCGCCGTCAACCGTTGGATTGCGGAACAGTGGCAAAATTACGCTCTGTCGTCAGGCGGGAATGTCTTTCGCCGCCCAATCCGCAAGGTCACGATCCCGCAACGCGCTGATATTGCCCACGCCATCGCGCTTGAGCGTGGCGGACATCTCCCTGAGGATTTCAGCAGCGAGCCCGGGGCCACTATAGATCATGCTGGTATAGAGCTGGACGAGATCGGCACCCGCGCGAATCTTGGCGATTGCCGTCCTGGCGCTGTCGATGCCGCCGACACCGATGATCGGCAGCGCGGGGCCAACGCGCTGGCGCATCTTTGCCAGAACAATCGTGGAGCGATTGAAGATCGGCGCACCTGACAGGCCGCCGGTCTCGGCCGTGTGCTGCGGGCTGCGCAAACCCGTGCGCGACAGGGTGGTGTTGGAGATGATCAGGCCGTCCAGCGGATGCAGCGCGATTTCGGCAGCAATATCGTCGAGGCTGGCTTCAGGCAGATCCGGCGCGATCTTGAGAAAGACCGGGCGCCGGACACCGGATTGTGCTGCAACCGTATCGCGGGCTTCCAGTACCTTGCCGAGCAATTCCTTGAGGCTGTCACGGGCCTGCAAATCCCGCAGGCCCGGTGTGTTGGGCGATGAGATGTTGGCGGTGAAGTAGGCTGCAAGCGTATGGAACTTCCGGATGCCGGCGACGTAGTCAGCCACGCGATCGGTTGAATCCTTGTTGGCTCCGATGTTGACCCCGACAATTCCCGGACGATTCTTGCGCGATGACAGCCGCTGGAACGCGGCTTCGTGGCCTTCATTGTTGAAGCCAAGGCGATTGATCACGGCATTGTCATCGACAAGGCGGAAAATGCGCGGCTTTGGATTGCCGGATTGCGCCAATGGCGTAAGGGTTCCGATCTCGGCAAAGCCGAAACCGAGCTTCAACAGCGCATCCGGCACTTCCGCGTTCTTGTCGTAGCCGGCGGCCATGCCGAGAGGATTGGGAAATTTCAGCCCGGCAACGGTAACCTGCAGGGCAGGGCTGTCCGGCAATGTGCATCCCGGCACCAGCCCGGTCTTCAACGCCTTGATCGACATGCCATGGGCGTCTTCCGGGTCGAAGGAAAACAGGACCTTGCGGCCCAGCGACTGAAACAGTCCGCTCATGCATTCATCTCCGGAAACTGGTGCTTGCCATCGGTGTCAAGCGGCAGCGGTTTGACCCACAGGACGGCCGCCATCGGCAAAGACGCGTAGAGGTGCGGGAAGAGGTCGCCGCCGCGGGAAACCTCGTATTTCAGGGCATCGCCCAACCGGTCGGTCTCGACTGCGACCAGCAGCAGGTCATCCTGTCCGGCAAAGTGTTTGCTCGCCGTTTCCACCGCCTGTGCAGCGGTGGAGAAGTGGATATAGCCGTCGGCATGGTCGATCGGCGCGCCATCAAACACGCCTGCGGCTTCAGCCGCTTGCCACAGTGCCCGTGGGGCAATCTTGTAAATCAGTTTGCTCATGCGGATTTACTAGACGCAAAACCGCAATACGCAAAGAGTAGACTGCTGCCGGTAACAGAAATCTCGGCGCTCATTCCTATTTTCGGCGTATTATCCTTTCAAGCTTGAGGTTCAGCATTTCGGAGGTCTGTCATGTCACGCACACGAACACTGCTGGTCGCTGTTGCGGCTGTTCCGTTCCTCGCAATCGCAGCCTCGAGCGGCGCGGCGGCCGAGGAAACCACGAATTATTCCCTGGAAAAAACCGATACCGGTTACATCAGGATGAACAACAGGACCGGAGAGATGTCCATCTGCCAGGAAAAGTCCGGGCAGCTGATCTGCAAACTCGCTGCGGATGAACGCAGGGCCTATGAGGAAGATGTGGCGGATCTGAAGACCCGTGTTGCCAAGCTGGAAGACACGGTCGCCAGCATGGGCAAGATTCCGCCGGTTGTCCGCGATGCGCTTCCTTCCGATGAAGAGTTCGAGAAGGGCATGAATTACATGGAGAAATTCATGCGCCGTTTCATGGGGATAGCCAAGGAATTCCAGAACGATAACAGTGGCTCGAAGTCGCAGCAGGCCGAGCCGCAGAAAACCTGAAACGGCTAAAATCTGGGGCGATCTGTCAAGGCATGTTTTCCACGGAAAACGCCAAAACCTTCGCTCCAAAGATCATTTTGTTCTTGATTTGTTCGCGTTTTTATACGACTTTAGTCCCTCGCTAATGGACGCTGGAGGGACAGGATGAACGAGGGGCCAAGACTGATCGGTGAAATTTCCATCCGGCTTTTTGTGCGCCACGGCGACCAGCAAATGGCCATGGATTTTTATGAGAATGTATTCGGCGCGCGGGTGGTCGGGCGCCCGTATCTGCACAATGGCGCGTTGATTGCCGCGGAAATGCGGATGGGTGCGTCGGTGATCATGATTGTCGGCGCCAACCCCAAACGCGATGCGGATGCATCGCTGGGCGGGCCGCGTTCTGTCCACGCGATTGGCGCGACGCCTGTCATGCTCGATATCCATGTTGACGACGTCGACCGTGTCATGCACCACGCCACGGCGGAAGGCGGCCATGTGCGCAATGCCGTCGAGGAACTGGACAATGGTGACCGCGTCGGCGTGCTGACCGATCCCTTTGGCCATTTGTGGGTGGTCAAGTCACGCCGCAAGCATCTGGCGGCATGATCAGGCAACCGGCCGCCGAAACAACCGGTTGCCTGTGTTGCTGTCAGGCTGCAAATCTTTTGGTTGCAGCAATCAATTCATGCACAATGCCCGGTTCCGTGACGGAATGCCCGGCATCTTCGACAATGCGAAGGTCGGCTTCCGGCCAGACCTTTTTCAGATGCCAGGCGTTCAGGAGCGGCGTGCACATGTCATAGCGGCCGTGCACGAGAACGCCTGGAATTTCGCGGATCAGATGGGCATTGCGCAGGAGGTGGTCATCCGTTTCGAAGAAGCCCCTGTTCTGGAAATAATGGCATTCGATGCGTGCAAACGCGATGGCGAAATGATCGCCGGCAAAAGCCTCTTCCCGCGCCGGATCCGGCAGGAGGGAAAGCGCGGAACCTTCCCAGCGTGCCCACAATTTGGCGGCGGCCAGGCGCACGGCCGGGTCCTCGTCGGTAAGGCGCTTGTAATAGGCCGCGATCATGTCGCCGCGTTCTGCCTCCGGAATGTGCTCCTGATAGGCTTCGAAGCGGTCGGGATAGATGATGCTCGCACCGTTGGAATAGAACCATTCGATTTCGAAACGGCGGATCATGAAGATGCCGCGCAGGATCAGCTCGCTGACATGGGCGGGGTGGGTCTGCGCATAGGCGAGAGCCAGTGTCGACCCCCACGAACCGCCAAAAACCTGCCATTTATCGATGCCGAAATGGTTGCGGATACGCTCCATGTCCGCCACGAGATCCCAGGTGGTATTCTCGCGCAGTTCAGCATAAGGCGTTGATTTTCCACAGCCGCGCTGGTCGAAAAGAATGATGCGGTAGAGTTCCGGATCGTGCAGCCGGCGCATGGCGGGGTTGATCCCGCCGCCAGGGCCGCCATGGATCATGATGACCGGTTTGCCCTGTGGATTGCCGCATTCCTCCACGTGAATGCTGTGCAGATCAGACACGGCGAGCATCTGCTCGGCATAGGGCTGGGTCTCGGGGTAAAGTGTATTCGTTATCATACATCTTTCTTTCGAAAAGTGGCGAAATAGGTCTATGATTACGCGGGATTAAGGTTTTGCCAAGTCAATTCATGTGTTTAGCAGACATCTACGAACAGTCCGCATTGGTTTTGAACTTACCCGCGCAATAGATTTATCTTGATATATCAGGAAAATGCGCTTTAGTCGCTAATATTAAAACGATTAGATTTTCAGATGTTGCAATTTCAAAACGGAGACTTTTCAGGTATGAGATTTAAGTTTGTCATTGTGGACGATCATCCGCTTTTCCGGGGTGCGTTGAAAGCTGCACTTATGCTGCAGACAGGCGACGCGGATATTATCGAGGTCAGCGATCTGGAGAGTGCCAAAAGGCACATCCTCGATGCAGCCGACGTTGATCTTGTGCTGCTCGATCTTGCCTTGGGCGGCGTCAGCGGTCTGACTGGCTTGATAGCTTTGCGTTCGCTGCACCCGAGCGTGCCGATAGCGATTGTTTCGGCAACCGATGATGCCGTCACCATCCGGACGGCGCTTGCGCTCGGCGCCTCGGGCTTTATTTCCAAATCCTCAACCCTTGATGAGATTGCCGATGCCATCGGCAGGATACTCGATGGCGAGATATGGTCGCCGCTGACCGGTCTGGGCGGGGGACAACTGGATCAGGAACTGTTCGAGCTGGTCGGCCGTTTGCGCCGTCTTACCCCGCAGCAAGGACGGGTTCTCGGCATGATGGCCGACGGTATGCTCAACAAGCAGATTGCGCATGAACTCAATGTGTCGGAAGCCACGATCAAGGCGCACGTCTCTGCGGTTCTCTACAAGCTTGGTGTTGAAAGCCGGACACAAGCGGTCATTTGCTTGTCCCGTTTCAACAGCAGCCCCGCGCCCCTGAACTCCAGAACGGTGGAGTTTCATTAGCGCGGGCGATCATTCAGGCGTCCGCAGGGGTGTTTTGAAGATGGGATAGCAGCGATCGCAGGACAGCCGGCCGCACGGGCTTGTTGATCAACGGGATAGCTGCGGCGGCAGCACGGTCGCGCAATTGGCTCGACCGGTCAGCGGTGACGAGGGCGGCTTGTATGGGATACCCGTACTGGCCGCGCAAATACCCGATGAGGTCAATTCCGTTCTCATCTTCGAGATTGTAATCGGCAAGGATCATATCCGGTGCATCGCCAAGGTTTTGGCATAGCGCCTCCAAGCCCTTGCCATTGGTCAAGACCTCCACCGCACAGCCCCACGTCTGCAACAGCTCCTTCATTCCGGCAAGAGAACGTTCGTCGTCATCGATGCAAAGAACCCTGAGGCCATCCAGCGCGCGATTGGGCTCCGAAGCCGCTGGATTTTTGCTGACCGGCAGCACAGCATCGGAGCATACCGGCATTCTGACGGAGAACACCGAGCCTTTTCCAACGCGGGACGATACGCCGATGGACATCCCAAGCAGTGCGGCGATGCGCTCGACAATCGACAGGCCAAGCCCAAGCCCATCCGATTCCCTCATGCCGCGGGAGAGCCGGGAGAATTCGCGGAAAATGATGTTCAGTTCAGTTTTGGCTATGCCTATACCCGTATCGAAGACTTGAACCTCGATCATATCGCCGCGACGGCGAACGCCCATGAGTATCTTGCCCGATTTGCAATATTTGATGGCGTTCGAAACAAGGTTCTGGAGAAGCCGCCGCAGAAGATGAGGGTCGGTTGCAACGACAACCGAGCTTTCAACCAGTTTGAACTCCAGCGCCCTTTCCTGCGCCACCGGCAGAAAATCGCGAAAGACCTGCAAGAGGATGGTGTTCAATGGAATGGTCGATATCTCAGGCCTGAGGGCACCGGCATCAAGCCGTGAAATATCCAGCAACGCGTTGAAGATCGACTCGACCGCCTCAAGGGATGAATTGAGGTTGGTCGCAAGATCCTTCAGCTGCGGCTTGGCAAGCTGTTCCGTCAGTGCCGAGGCATAGAGACGTGCTGCGTTGAGGGGCTGCAGAATATCATGCCCGGCATCGGCCAGAAAACGTGTCTTGCTGATATTGGCGTCCTCGGCACGGCGCCGTGCCTTGGCCAGTTCCTGATTGGCAAGTGTGAGCGCCTTTGTACGTTCGCGCACCCGCGCATCAAGGCGCTCATTGCTTTGCCGCAATATTCTGTCTGTTTCAACAGTCTGGGTGACGTCGGTAAAGGTTGCCACCATGCCACCGTCCGGTATGGCATTGGCCAGAATGTCGATGATCCGGCCCGAATTGCCAAGGGCGATGCGCCAGCGCGCGGGCAGCGCTTCCAGCTCTTGCAATGCGCCGCCGCCGCTTGCAACGGCGTTTCTTTGCACAAGGAGAAAGGAAACAATTGCGTGGAACGGTGTGCCCATGCGCTGCAGGTGATCGGGAAGATCGAGCATGAGCGGCAACGGCCGGTTCCAGCACATGAGCCGGAACTGCCGGTCGAAAACGCCGATCCCCTGATCCACCCGGTCCAGCGCCGTTTGCAGCAGGTCGCGGTTTTGCACCAGGGCTTCCGTCGCATGATCAAGCAGTATCTGCGTCTGTTTCTGCGCCGCTCCGGAGGGACCCATCGCAAGGGAGAGGATCAGCCGGGCGGACGGCGAGCCGACAATGCTGGAAAGCAGCTGTTCGGAGAAATGCACCGTTTTGAAATCGGCCGCGCCTTCCGGGGTAATTCCTTCCTGGTCATGAAAGGCATTGAACGCAAGGCGGGTTTGTTCAGCGCCGATGTATCGGGATATGGTGTCCTTCAACTGATCGACAGTCACGTTGGCATGATGATTCCGGCTGGAAAGAGCAGCTTCTCCCGTTTCGGGGATGAAAATATTGGCTTGGATGCGCTCCAGCGGCGACGCGCATTTTGACAGCGAGCCAAGGATGAACAAAGCCAGGTTGGCGGTCAGGCTCCACAGCAGCCCGTTCACCACGGGACTTGCGTCCAACCCCAAGAGATGATGCGGGCGCAAGAGACCGATGCCATAGGGTCCGCTGGTGACAAGGGAGCAGGATTCATCAAGCCAGGTGGGGAGAAGCATGGTGTAAAACCACACGGCAGTGCCTGCAGCCATACCCCACCATGCGCCGCGTGCTGTTGCCCTGCGCCAGCCAAAACCGCCGAGAAAGGGTGGCAGCATCTGCATCAGGCTCACGGCGGAAATGAGCGAGAGCTCCGCAAAGTCAACGTAATCCATTATTGTGAACTGGTAGGCATAGGCGGCAAGCAGAATGGCAATGATGGAACAACGCCGGATTTTTGGAATGATTGCCGTGTAATCATCCTTGCCGGCCGATGTCGCCCGCCTTGGCCAGTTCAACAGAGTCGGCAAAATGAGGTCGTTGGAAATCATGATGGACAGCACAATGGTAGGCAGCACCAGCATGGTGGCTGCAGCCGAGAGACCGCCAGCGAAAGCCAGAATGCCCAGCCAGCTTTGATGCGCCCGCAGAGGGAGTGAAAGAAAATAAAAATCGGGGGAGACATCGGACGGCAGGATCCAGTTGCCAATTGCCGCAAGGGGCAAAACAAGAAGACCGGCAATCAACAGGCATGTCGGAACCAGCCATCGCGCGGCCGACAATTCCCGTCTGCTCCTGTTTTCCACGACCGTGAGATAGAATTGACTGGGTAGAAGCAGCGTTGTCGATGCGCCGATCAGCGCGAGCGCGACAACATTCGCCAACGAGATGTGTGCCTGCAGTGCGGGGATGGCAGTATTGCTGCCAGCGAGGTGGCTGAGCAATTCGCCGGGTGTGCCGAAAAGAAACGTCGTCGCGGCTATGCCCACCGCTATGAAGGCAATCATCTTCAAAGCGGAATCGCTGGCCAGCGTGCGAACAATGCTTTCATCGCGATCCATGGTTTGCGGCGATTTTTCGCTGTTGTGGATGACGAACAGGGCGATGACGCACAGGAGGCCCCAGAGCAGCCAATGGGGTTCGTGGGCCCTGTCCGCACTATGCGGGGTAAACGTGCCGGCAAATACCTCGAAGAGATAATGCACTGCGGTGAGCTGCAGGGCGAGGTAGGGAACGCCGCCAACCGTAACGATGATCGTGACAAACGCCGTCACCGAGAAACTCTTGCCATAGCGGGCGCCAATCAGGTCGGCGATGGAGGCAATGCCCTGCGATTGCGCAAGTTTGATCACACGATGGAAGAACGGAAAGCCCAGGGTGAAAGCCAGAGCTATCCCGATGAACAGCCCGGCAAATTCAATGCCGTTTTCGGCGGCATATCCAAGGCCACCATAAAACAGCCAGCTGCTGCCGCCCGATGCAAGACTGAGCGCATAGATGAACGGCCGGTCGACCTTCTGATCAAGGCGATTGCGCCGGCCGATGGTTTTGACCCGCACATACTGTGCAATGAGATATAAAATCGCGACAAGCGCTACAGTCCAGCCCGTCATGGGCTTCAACCTTCCATAAATTTGCGATGAACGTGTTCATCAAAATGAATTAATTTAAAAACCTGCCCGTCGAAAACACTTGAATAACCAGGGTTGCTCGTTCGGAAAATAAAACTTTATATTAATAAATTAGGAACATCTGTTACTGTCAATCTGTGGTGCAACTTGCATCACTGGGGACTGACAGCTTCCAATTAACACGGAATACTGGAGAGTGGTATATCATGCTAAAGGAATTCAAAGAATTTGCCTTGAAGGGAAACATGGTCGATCTCGCCATTGGTGTGATCATCGGCGGTGCTTTCGGCAAACTTGTTGATTCGATCGTGAACGACATCTTGATGCCAATCATCGGGCTTCTCACCGGTGGTGTCGACTTCTCCAATATGTTTATCCAATTGGCAGGTGCGCCCGCTGCGACGTTGGCCGCCGCACGCACAGCCGGTGCAACACTTGCTTACGGCAACTTCGTCACCCTGCTGATCAACTTCCTGATCATTGCCTGGGTTCTCTTCATGGTGGTGAAAGCCATGAACCGGCTCAAGAAAAAGGAAGCTGCGGCCCCTGAAGCCCCGGCTGCCCCGACCAAGGAAGAAGCCCTGCTGACCGATATTCGCGATCTCCTGGCCAAGCGCTAGGACTTTCCGCATTGGTTCAGACACCCCGGCCTGGTGCCGGGGTTTTTGTTTGCCTGATTGTCAGGATGACGTCAGCAGATCATCAGCATCGGTGATGGGAACATCACAAATATCCGCGTGATTGTTGCGCTTCGTTGCGTTAGGTCTGCCTTTGAACGGGATGTGCATTTGGCACTGGAGATATGTATGGGTCTGATTGAACATTTGCGCCATGAAGCTGCGGTCGCGCCGGAGAGCGGCATTGTTGCGGTGATGAACCATGGCAGGCGCCAGGACGGCGTCATTCCCCTCTGGGCGGGTGAGGGCGATCTGCCTACGCCGGATTTCATCAGGGATGCGGCAAATGCAGGCCTGGCCAATGGCGAGACCTTTTACACCTGGCAGGCAGGCATTCCGGAATTGCGGCAAGCACTGGCCGATTATCACAAACGCCATTTCAATGTGGATCTGCCCGTCGATCATTTTTATGTCACGGGTTCCGGGATGCATTCGATACAATTGGCCATCCAGGCCACGGCCGGGGCGGGAGACGAGGTCGTCTATGTGTCGCCGGCGTGGCCGAATTTTGCCGCTGCCGCCGGCATAGCGGGTGCAACGCCGGTTCCGGTAACGCAGGATTTCACCGGCAATGGCTGGACGCTTGATCCGAAAAAAATCCGCGACGCGATCACTCCCAGGACGAAGGCACTGTTTATCAACTCTCCATCCAACCCATCCGGGTGGACCGCTGATATCGAGACATTGCGCGAGATATTGCAGATCGCCCGCCAGCACGGTCTGTGGATCGTCGCCGACGAGATCTACACGCATTTCTATTACGGTGCGCGCCGATCCCCCTCGTTTTTCGATGTCATGGATCCCGATGACCGGATTATTTTCGTCAACAGTTTTTCCAAGAACTGGGCAATGACCGGCTGGCGTGTCGGCTGGATGACCGTGCATCCCGCCCTTGGCAAAACCGTCGAGAACCTGATCCAGTATTCCAATTCAGGCGTTGCGCAGTTCATGCAGCGCGGTGCTGTCGCCGCCCTCGATCATGGGGACGAATTTATCCGGATGCAGGTGGAGCGTGCGCGCAAGGCGCGCGATATTCTTTGCGCCAAACTCGCAGCGACGGGCAGGGTGCGCATGTCGCCGCCGGCGGGCGCCTTCTACCTGCTGTTTGGCATCGAGGGCGTTTCCGACTCCTATCGCGCAGCCTTTGATATCGTCGATGAGGCAAAGGTTGGCCTTGCGCCCGGAACGGCTTTTGGCGATGGTGGCGGAGCCTTCCTGCGACTGTGTTTTGCCCGGCGTATAGATCAGGTCGAGGAGGCTGCCGATCGCCTCGCAGACTGGATCAGGAAACGTTGAATCGCTTACATCTGAATAATACCCAGGCCACCATTCTTTCGCTCCTCATCGCTTCAGCCGGCGCCTTCAGCGCCGGTTTTGCAGGCTTGCCTATCCCGTTTCTGCTCGGGTCGACACTTGCGGTCACGGCTGCATCCCTTTCCGGTGTCCGCATCCATCTGCCCGACTGGCTGCGTGTCTTTGTCTTCTTCATGCTGGGTATCCAGGCCGGGTCCGGCGTTTCCGCCGATACCGTCAATCAGATGGTGCTGTGGCCCGTCAGCTTTTTCATGCTCTTCGTGGCGCTCATCGCGGTGACCGGACTGACCTATGTCATGCTGCGCAAGGGCTTCGGCTGGGATGGGCCCACCGCGCTGTTTTCATCGTTGCCGGGAGCACTTTCCTTCGTGCTGGTAGCCGCCATGGGAACGCAGGCCAACATGGTCAAGATTACCGTCGTTCAGTGTATCCGCCTGTTGCTTCTCATCGGCTTTCTTGCCCCGCTGCTTGCCGTCATTGCCAGGAATGCGCCGCATGTCGTGGTGGAGATGAACGATCACTGGACAGTCCAGGAAGCGCTCATTCTGTTTGTCTGTGGCCTTGCCGGTGCGCTTCTCGGCCAGTACACGCGCGTTCCCGGCGGCATGATGCTCGGTGCCTTGCTGGCAAGCGCGGCATTGCACGCCGCATCGGTCGTGACAGCGGTGGTCCCGCGCTCGATCGCGGATATCGGGTTGATCATTCTGGGCGTGCTGATCGGGTCGAGGGTGGGTGCGGAGCATCGTACCCAGCTCGTTCGCTACCTGCCGGCAGCCCTTTGCGCCTTTGTTCTCGGAACGGCCGCCTCTTTTCTGGCAGCCCTGGCGGTTTGGTATATCCTGGATATCCATCCCGCACAGATCGCCCTGGCCTTTGCGCCGGGGGCGCTGGAAGCGCTGACGGTGATCGCCTTTGCCGTGCCGTTTCTGGCGCGCTGGCTGAACGATACCGATGCCAATAGATAAGCCCGCCATTTCCTTGAAATAGCGGGCTTACGCGATTTCAGGAAAACGTGTCTTCAGCCGCCGGCTTTGGAAACAGCGAGCGTCACGACGCGTTCGCCCGTCTTGACCGACGGAGCACTGTCCTTGGCGAAGGGAATGCCAAGCGCCGTCCAGACCTCGACCAGCGCGTCCTTCAGTTCGAGCACCAGTTCATCGGAGTGGAATGGCGTCGGCGTAACGCGCAGCCGCTCGGTGCCGCGCGGGACGGTGGGGTAATTGATCGGCTGGATATAGATGCCGTGCACCTGAAGCAGCCGGTCGCTTGCCATCTTGCACAGCTCGGGATCGCCGACATGGATCGGGACAATATGGGTCTGCGATTGCATGACCGGCAGGTTGGCGGCCGCCAGGACATCCTTGGTCAGCTGCGATTGCTGCTGATGCAATCTGCGTTCTTCCTGCGAAACTTTCAGGTGCCGGATCGATTGGGTAGCCGCTGCCGCGATCACGGGGGGAAGGGCAGTGGTGAAGATGAAGCCGGGCGCATAGGAGCGAACGGCATCGATCACGGTCTTGGGGCCGGTTATATAGCCGCCCAATGTGCCGAAAGCCTTGGCCAGGGTTCCTTCGATGATATCGATGCGGTCCGAGAGGCCTTCCTGATCGGTGATGCCGCCACCGCGATTGCCATACATGCCAACCGCATGAACCTCGTCGATATAGGTCATGGCATTGTACTTATCGGCCAGATCGGCAATGGCCGCGATGGGGGCGATATCGCCGTCCATGGAATAGACCGATTCAAACACGATCAGCTTGGCGCGTTCCTTGCCGGCCGCCTTCAGCAGATCTTCGAGATGTGCCACATCGTTGTGGCGGAAAATCTTCTTCTCCGCGCCGGAGCGGCGTACGCCCTCGATCATCGAGGCATGGTTCAACTCGTCGGAGAGGATCAGGCAATTGGGCAGAAGCCGCGCAATCGTCGAGATCGATGCCTCGTTCGACACGAAGCCCGAGGTAAAGACCAGACCGGCTTCCTTGTTGTGAAGGTCGGCCAGTTCGTTTTCCAGCTCGACGAGCGGATGATTGTTGCCGGAGATATTGCGCGTGCCGCCGGCACCGGAGCCCATGCGGCTCGACGCATCGTGCATGGCAGCGATAACCGCGGGATGCTGGCCCATTCCCAGATAATCGTTCGAGCACCATACGGTGATTTCACGTGTGGAATCGGCAGTACGCCAAAGCGCGCGCGGAAATCTCCCCACGATCCGTTCCAGATTGGCAAAGACCCGATAGCGCTTTTCAGCGTGCAACTGGTCGATCGCGTCTTCGAAAAACCGACGATAGTCCATGAACTGCTCCTGTATCCTGGACTTAGTAGCTTTTTTGCGGGCTAAAATCCATGACGGGAAGGTGGGCAATTTGCCACGCTTGGCAAATGGCGAGTCTGCCAGCGGGCAGGGGCACTATAACGTCGAAAGAGCGCCGGCGATATGGGGAACGCCGGAAACCCGTTCTGCCCGCTCCCGAGGCAGGATGGTCTGCGATTCTTTCGCCACGATATTTTTATGATGCATCTTCAACGCTTTGCAGACCCGCCAAAATGCGGCAAGATACCGCAATAGAGCTGTTGGCGTGGTTCAGGGGGGATGGCAGATGACAGTACTCATAACCGGGGGTGCGGGCTATATCGGCAGTCACATGGTCTGGGAATTGCTCGATTCCGGTGAATCCGTCGTGGTCATCGATCGCCTCTCCACCGGGTTTGAATGGGCGGTCCCTGCGGAGGCCAAGCTTATCATTGGCGACATTGCCGACCAGCATCTCGTGCGCGATACGATCGAACGCAATTATGTCGACGCGGTCATCCATTTCGCCGGTTCCGTCGTGGTGCCCGATTCCGTTCGGGATCCGCTGGCCTACTACGAAAACAACACCTCGAAATCCCGCACCTTGATTGAAGCGGTGGTCAAGTCCAACGTGAAAAACTTCATCTTTTCGTCAACGGCTGCTGTGTACGGCGATGGGGGGCTGGAGCCCGTTACCGAAGAGACGCCGCTGCTGCCGCAATCGCCCTATGGCGTTTCCAAGCTGATGACGGAATGGATGCTGCGCGACACGGCGGCGGCACATGATTTCCGTTATACGGCGCTGCGCTATTTCAATGTGGCCGGGGCCGATCCGAAGGGCCGTTCCGGCCAGTCGACGCGCGGCGCGACTCATCTGATCAAGGTTGCCTGTGAAACCGCGTTGGGGAAACGGCCTTACATGGAAATTTACGGTCACGACTTTCCGACGCCGGATGGCACCTGTGTGCGTGACTATATTCACGTCAGTGACCTCGTTGCCGCCCATCGGCTGGCATTGGACCGGCTTCGCACCGGGGCCAGCAGCATCGTCGCCAATTGCGGCTATGGCCGGGGATATTCGGTGCGCGACGTGATTGAAAGTGTCGAGCGCGTTCATGGGAGACCGATTGACGCGCGCCTGACGGATCGGCGGGCGGGCGATGCCGCATCCGTTGTGGCCAATAGCGCACGGGCGCGAAAGGACCTGGGCTGGCAACCCGGTTTTGACAATCTTGATGTGATCGTCGAAACGGCGCTGGCGTGGGAAAAGGGTCTTGCCAGCCGCAATTCAGGGCGCTGACTGTCCTGTTTGCGCAGCGCCGCTGCGCGGGATGCCGTACTTTCGGTCGTTGAATCGGCCATGCGGCGGAGAGACACATTGTTTTAACATGCGTGATCCTAGAAAAGGGGAACCTTCTTCGCTGGGAAGGTGTTTAGTTCAGGACCTTGAAGACCACGAAGTAGAGTTGGAGTAATGCGATGGACGGCGCCAACCGGACCAACGAAAAACAGCTATCCAGGATTATGCGACGACAAATTTCCCAGTCGTCCTACCGGACCGCTATACGCGCCGCCGGTATCTACAAGGTTGATGATACCGTGCCGGAGAGCCTGCTCGACCAGCTCCGCCGCCTGGACGAGGCCGAATACAAGCAGGCAAAATAGACAGCCCCCCAACGGGTATATATGGGCGTCCCCGATTAAAATCAGCATCACTACCAAAGCGGATCAAAGAGGTGGACGCGAATCCACCTCCCGAGAGCCCGCTGCGTCAGGCAGCCAGAGCCAGATGACTGGTCTGTTCCTGAGCCGTGGCGATTGCCTTGGCTTCGGCTTCCGGTCCCATGCCAACACCTTCGATGCGAATGACTTCGACGTCGGTCATGCCGAGGAAGCCAAGCACGGACTTGAGGTAAGGTGTCGCGTGATCCAATGCGGATGCCGGGCCAGCGGAGTAAATTCCGCCGGATGCGATCACCAGATAGACCTTCTTGCCAGTGACAAGACCTTTGGGACCATCTTCACCGTAGCTGAAGGTTTTGCCGGCGCGGGCAATATGGTCGATCCATGATTTCAGCGTTGAAGAAATGCTGAAATTGATGAATCCCGTCGAGATGACGACGCTGTCGGCGGCAAAGAGTTCGTCGACGGCCTGATCCGAAACCGAGACAACCCGCTGCTGTTCGGCGGTGCGTGCCTCCACGGGGGTGTAAATGCCGGCCGTGTAGTCGGCATTGATGTGCGGCAGCGGGTGGCTGGCAAGGTCGCGTGTGACGATCGTGCTGCCCGGTGTTGCCTGCTGCAGCTTACGCGCAAACTCCGTGGCGACCTGTGTCGAGTGGGAAGCCGCGCCGCGTGGGCTCGAGGTAATAAGAAGTATGGACGACATGGTTTTGGTACCTTCCAAAAAGGACAATGAATTGATGCCCGTAATTTGGTGCTCGACATCCATTTAGAAAACTGGGAAAATATCTATCAAACCCATCTATGGATTAGATAGATCATGCAGCCAAATCCGACTCTCGATCAGCTCCAGGTCTTCCTTGCCGTTGCCGATACCGGCAGTTTTTCCGCCGCTGCGCGCCATCTCAACCGGTCTCAGTCGGTTATCAGCTATACGATCGCCAATCTGGAATCGCAGCTGGAGCTGCAGCTGTTTTCCCGCGGTGGAACCCGCGAACCGCGTCTGACGGAGGCGGGTGTCGCCATGCTGGAGGACGCCCGGCGGATGGCATCGGCGCTGCAGGGACTGCGGGCGCGTGCCGAGGGTCTCAAGGCGGGGCTGGAGGCGGAGATAGCGATTGTCGTCGATGTGTCCGTGCCGTCGCCGGTGCTCATATCCGTGCTGAAAGCCTTCCAGGAGCAATTCCCGACCGTGAGCCTGCGGCTGCATGTCGGGGCGCTCGGCATGGTATGGGATCTCGTGCAAAAACGGCAGGCGGATATCGGTATTGGCGGGCCGCCGGTCCAGGCCAGCGATGATCTCACGACGATCCGGGTTGGTGAGATGACCATGACACCCGCTGCCGCGCCGGATCATCCCCTGGCCCTGTACAAGGGGCCGGTGCCGCTCTCCTTCATCCGCGATCACGTCCAGCTTGTGGTGACTGACCTTTCCGAACAGACCAAGGGCCGGAACTTTGGCGTTTTCGCATATCGGACGTGGCGGCTGACCGATGTGGGTATCAAGCATGAGCTGATGGTCGCCGGATTGGGCTGGGGCGGCCTGCCCAAATGGATGATAAAGGACGACGTTGCCGAAGGCCGGTTGGTGGAACTCGACCTTGAACCCTATCCGGAGAGCCACTACTCGCTCTTTGCCCTCCACATGGCCGACCATCCCCTTGGACCCGCCGCAAAATGGTGGGTCGAGCGATTCGCGCGGGAAATGGCCGCATGCGCTTACTGACCGGGGAAATCAGCTGTTCTTGCCGATGCGTCCCAGATGTGTGTCCTGAAATGCGCTGAAGAATTTCAGGCCGTATCCAAGCGCCCGATCGATGGCGATGTGAAAAATCCATATCAGGCCGATCGACAGGGCAAGCTTGGAGCCCGACCACCAGCCTAGGGCAAACAGGATGATCGGCACGACGTAGAGATGCGCCGCATTGTAGCATATCGCGCCGATTTTCGGGCTCTTGAGATAGCCGAGCATCGAGATGTCGGGAACAAGCAGCAGGACCATGAACAGCCACCAGCTTGAGCCGAACAGGGCATAACCGGCGATGGCAAGTATCGCCACCATTGTTGCTTCAGCGCGCAGCAGGATGGACATGATGGGCAAACAAACTCCGTTGCAAGGCGTCAATCTATAGGCCGATTTTTGCTCGCGGCAACCCAGGCGTCATGTTGAAAATGTTATGTACAGATTCCGAGACAAGCATGTTCGCCGGAGCTAAAATTGGCGCTGCAGCTGTTTCTCATATATTCGATGGATATCGTCTTACGTCATGTCTGAAGTTTCAACCCGGTCCACTTTCATTTGAGTTCGCATAAAATGCCCATACCCATCCTGATGTACCATCAGATCGACAAACCGGCAGGGCGCGGCAGTCCGTTCCGCTATCTGACCGTCGATCCGGCCAATTTCCATCGCCAGATGAAATGGCTCAAACGCATGGGATATGCCGGATTGTCGATGCGGGATTTGCAGCCTTACCTGGCGGGCCAAAAGACCGGCAAAGTGGTGGGTATCACCTTTGACGATGGATTCCGCAACGTCATGACACATGCGCTGCCGGTGCTGGATGCGCTTGGCTTTACCGCCACGAATTATTTTGTCAGCCGGCAGATCGGCGGCTCCAACATATGGGATGCCGACGTCGGCGTCCCCCATTCGCCCTGCATGTCCCGCGCGGAAATGCTGGAATGGGCGGCGTTGGGGCATGAAGTCGGTGCGCACACGCTCGATCATGTGCACTTGACCGAGGTCAGCCCGGACGAGGCGCGGCGTCAGATTGCCGATGTGCGCCACGAACTCGAAGATATGCTGGGCAGCGTGGTGGATGCCTTTTGCTATCCCTATGGCGATTTTTCCGGGGAGGTCAGGCAAATGGTTGAGGAGGCGGGATATACCACGGCGACCACCACCCAGCGCGGCCGGGCGACACCGCAGCATGATATGCTGCTCTTGCCCCGCAAGATCGTTCGCCGGACCGATGGCTGGCTGAACGTCCTGCGCAAATCCGTCACCGGTTGATGATGGGAAATCCTGTGTCCGCAGAAACGGTGAGGGAACGCAGCATCTGCGTCGGGACCATCACCCGCAATCGGCCGATGATGCTGAAGAGCCTCTTCGAATCCTATGCGCGGATGCAGGTTCCGGCAGGTACCAGCATCCGTTTTGTCGTGGTCGAGAACAATGACCAGCCAACCCTTTCCGATGTGGTGGAAACGTTCCGGGCCATGCTGCCGCAGTCCATCGTTCAGTACGAAGTTGAGCCGCGTCTCGGCATTGCCTTTGCCCGCAATCGGGTTCTGGACTGTGCGCTCGATGCCGGCGATGACCTTTTGACCTTTGCCGACGACGACGAAACCGTCGAACCGGACTGGCTCGTTCAGCTGCTTGCCGAGCGTGATGCCTTTGATTTTGATATTGTAGGGTCTCCGGTTCGGCTCGCGCCGCATGGTCCGGATGTGACGGTGTGGCAGAAAATGATCTGGTCCGGCATGGACCGCGCCAACCGGAACAGCGAAGCAAAGTATCTGCGCAGGCGCAATGCCGGACAGGGCGACCGGATACGAATCGCCACCGGCAGCTGGATGGGAGATCTGGCATTCTTCCGCAGAACCGGCGTGCGTTTCGACAATGCGCTTGCACTGGCCGGCGGCGAGGATTGGCGCTTGTGGGCGGACGCGCGCAGGCTCGGTGCCAAGACAGGCTGGACCCCGGCGGCCGTCGCCTATGAAACCGTACCGCAGGACCGGCTGACCTTCGCCTACCAATACCGGCGCAGCCGGGACATCAGCATCATTGAAATGGGCACCAAGCTGAACAAGCACAGGGCCGCAACGCTCGTGCGTTTGCCTGGCTCGCTCATTGGCCGCCTGCTGTCGCTTTGCCTCTACCTGATCGCCGTGCCGTTCACGCGGGGAAGAACACTGGTCAAGGCGGCGTCGCGCCTGGGCAGTATCGTCGGCGTCCTGCGGGCATGCATGGGCAGCGAATCAGCCCACTACAAGCGCGTCAGCGGAACATGACCCCTGGTCAGCGATCAGGCTGTATCGTCAAAATGATCTGTGGATAACGTGCGCACACGGGATGATCGCCCGATCATCGAAAAAACTGGTGCTGCGAGAGAGGATTGAACTCTCGACCTCTCCATTACCAATGGAGTGCTCTACCACTGAGCTACCGCAGCTTATTTGCGAACGCGGCGGACTTCTGCCATATCATTGCTCAAATCGCAAGCAAGCAATTGTAATCTCTTGGGCAAAATATCAGTATTTGCCAAAAGCCCTGTATTTACGTGGATAAAAGCCGCGTTGGGGCGCACGGATTTTGAAAGATAACTTATGACATCGCCGTCTTCGAAAAACCCGAATTCCGAGCAAACAAGCCGTGAGAAGCGGCGTTCAGAACAATTGCGGGCGAATCTGGCGCGGCGAAAACAGCAAATACGTTCCCGGCGCTCCGGGGCTGCAGATGACCGGGACGAGGGAATCACCGCTGCAGAACAGACATCCTCCGATACCCGGTCTTCGGAATCTTGACCGGTCGCGCTGCGATCGAAGCATTTCTTGAACCATTCTCTGCGATGGTTTAGATCAACCGGCTCTGCAAAGGGTCTCAACGACAGGACGGGTCTATCCCCGCGAAAGTGACACATTATGGATCGTATCAAGATTGTTGGCGGTAATAAGCTCAATGGCATCATCCCGATTTCCGGTGCCAAGAATGCGGCCCTGCCGTTGATGATCGCGTCTCTGCTGACGGATGATACGCTGACGCTCGAAAACGTGCCGCATCTGGCCGATGTGGAGCAGTTGATCCGCATTCTCGGCAATCATGGCGTCGATTACTCGGTCAATGGCCGCCGCGAACGCCAGGACGGCGCCTATTCCCGCACGATCCACTTCACTGCCCGCAATATTGTCGATACGACGGCCCCCTACGAACTCGTGTCCAAGATGCGCGCCAGTTTCTGGGTGATCGGGCCGCTTCTGGCACGCATGGGCGTTGCGACCGTATCGCTGCCGGGTGGCTGCGCCATCGGCACGCGTCCGGTCGATCTGTTCATTGACGGTCTGCGGGCGCTCGGCGCCGACATCGACATTGAAAACGGTTACGTCAAGGCCAGCGCCAAGGGCGGCCTCGTCGGCACGCGCTTCACCTTCCCGAAAGTATCGGTCGGCGCCACCCATGTGCTGATGATGGCCGCGACCCTGGCCAAGGGCGAAACCGTTATCGAGAACGCCGCACAGGAACCCGAAGTCGTCAACCTCGCCGATTGCCTCAATGCCATGGGCGCCCGCGTCAGCGGTGCAGGCACGCCGACCATCACCATCGAGGGCGTGACCAGCCTCTCCGGTGCGCGGGTTCGCGTCATTCCCGACCGTATCGAGACCGGCACCTACGCCATGGCCGTTGCCATGACGGGTGGTGACGTGATCCTCGAAGGCGCCGACGCCAGCCTCCTTAGTGCGGCACTGGAGACGCTCGGACAGGCCGGTGCGGAAATTTCCGAAACAAATTCCGGTCTGCGTGTTGTGCGCAACGGCCATGGCATCATGCCGGTCGATGTGACCACCCAGCCGTTCCCGGGTTTCCCGACCGATCTGCAGGCACAGTTCATGGGCCTGATGACCAAGGCCAAGGGCACGTCCCACATCACCGAAACAATTTTCGAGAACCGCTTCATGCACGTGCAGGAACTGGCTCGCCTTGGCGCCAAAATCTCGCTTTCGGGGCAAACGGCCAAGATCGAAGGCGTGGAGCGTTTGAGGGGCGCACCGGTCATGGCGACGGATTTGCGCGCATCGGTTTCGCTGGTTATCGCCGGTCTGGCCGCCGAAGGCGAAACGACGGTCAACCGCGTTTATCACCTTGATCGCGGCTTCGAGCGTCTGGAAGAAAAACTGTCCCGTTGCGGTGCGGTTGTCGAGCGTATCAGCGACTGATTCCCGGCTGTTTTTTCTGCTGGCGCACTTTCTCCGCGCAGCAGAATTCCATTTGCCTGAACTTTCCTCTAACAGGGAAGGGAGCATGGCGTGTTTTGCGCGCCATGGTCCTGAAAAGTTATGCAAAGGGTAGACATGGACACTCTCAAACTCATCGCGCTTGATGAGGAAGATCTGCAAATCCTTTCTGCGCATCTGCAGGATTCGGTGCTGAAAATAGCCGATATCGATTATCTGCCGGCCGAAAGCCGTCTGGTGCTGGCCGTCAACCGGTTTGTCTGGGAATTGGCCGCCGATGGCAAACGCCACCGCAGTTTTGAACGCCGGCGCACGGCGCTGCATTTCGCCCGGGTGAAAAGCCTCAAGGCAACCGGCATCGACCGCCGCTTCAAGGACGATGTGCTTTCCCTGCTGGCGATCCGCTTCATTGTTGGCGATGCGCCTTCAGGCGTGATCGAGCTGACATTTGCTGCCAACAGGGCGTTGCGGCTCGAGGTGGAAGCCATCGAGGCCCAGCTGACCGATCTCGGACCCGCATGGGAAACCGATTTCAAGCCGGAACACGAAGCCTGACAGGCAAGAGGAGCAGTTATTGTGGTTTTGGTGTTGAGGCAGTCCGATCCTGATTTTGAATCCCGGTTTTCCGCGTTTCTTCTGACCAAGCGCGAAGTATCGGAGGATGTGGATCGCGTGGTTGCCGATATTATTCATCGGGTTCGCACCGAAGGCGATGCGGCGCTTATCGAGTATTCGCAGCGTTTTGACCGTATCGACCTTGTGCAGCATGGCATTGCCATCACACCAGCCGAAATCGATGTGGCGATGGCATCAGCGCCGCTGGAAACCGTCGAGGCGCTCAAGCTCGCCCGCAACCGCATTCACTCCCACCACCAGCGGCAGATGCCGCAGGACGACCGCTACACCGACGCACTGGGTGTGGAACTCGGGTCGCGCTGGACGGCGGTGGAATCGGTCGGGCTTTACGTGCCGGGCGGCACGGCCAGTTATCCGAGTTCGGTCCTCATGAACGCTGTCCCGGCCCAGGTTGCCGGCGTCGAGCGCATCGTCATGGTTGTGCCGTCTCCGGACGGAAAGCTCAATCCGCTGGTTCTCGTGGCCGCACGCCTTGCCGGCGTTTCCGAGATTTACCGGGTAGGCGGTGCACAGGCAATCGCCGCGCTGGCCTATGGCACGCAAACCATAGCACCGGTGTCGAAGATCGTTGGTCCGGGCAATGCCTATGTGGCCGCTGCCAAGCGCCGCGTTTTCGGCACTGTCGGCATCGATATGATCGCAGGTCCGTCGGAGGTTCTCATTCTGGCCGACAGCGACAACGACCCGGACTGGATCGCTGCCGATCTTCTGGCCCAGGCCGAGCACGATACGGCGTCGCAGTCGATCCTGATCACCGACGACGAGGCATTCGGCAATGCTGTTATCGCCGCCGTCGAGCGCCAACTGGCAAAACTACCCCGGACGGAAACGGCAAGCGCCAGCTGGCGCGATTATGGCGCGGTGATCCAGGTTCAGGATTTGCACGCTGCACTGCCGCTGGTCAACCGCATCGCGGCCGAGCATCTGGAAATCGCGACCGCTGATCCGGAAGCACTGCTGGCGGGCGTGCGCAACGCAGGGGCCATTTTCCTTGGCCGCTATACGCCCGAGGTGATCGGCGACTATGTCGGCGGCTCCAACCATGTCCTGCCGACGGCGCGGTCAGCCCGGTTCTCTTCCGGCCTTTCGGTGCTTGACTATGTCAAGCGAACGTCCATCCTGAAGCTGGGTGTGGAACAGTTGCGCGCTCTCGGGCCGGCGGCGATAGAACTCGCGCGCGCCGAAGGTCTTGATGCGCACGGCAATTCCGTCGCCATTCGGTTGAACCTATAGGGTGACAATGACAGCAACGGGCAATACCGATGCGCGATTGATCGATGTGGAGCTGGACGAGACCATCGGCCGCTCCACGCCCGATGTCGAGCATGAGCGCGCCGTTGCCATCTTTGATCTCATCGAGGAAAACAGCTTCCGTCCTGTCAATGACGAGGGGATGGGCCCCTATCGCCTGAGACTGTCGCTGATCGAGTCGCGTCTCGTCTTTGCCATTTCGCGTGAGGCCGGTGACGATGTGGTCACCCATATTCTGTCGCTGACGCCATTGCGCAAGGTGGTGAAGGATTACTTCATGATCTGCGAGAGCTATTACGAGGCCATCCGCTCATCCAGTCCAAGCAAGATCGAAGCCATCGATATGGGGAGGCGGGGGCTGCACAATGAAGGATCGCAAGCGCTGATGGATCGCCTGAACGGCAAGATCGAGGTGGATTTCGATACCGCCCGCCGCCTCTTTACCCTGGTGTGTGTGCTGCATTGGCGGGGATGAGCGGACCAGTAGGCGCCGAACCCGACAAGCTCCCGGACGGGCAGGAGCCTGCCAAACGGAGCATGCCCGGTGCGGTGCTGTTCATCTGCGGTATGAACTCCATCCGTTCGCCCATTGCCGAAACGCTGGCCCGCAGCCTGCTGCCGCCCCGGGTCTATGTTGCCTCGGCCGGTGTTGAAAAAGGCGAACCGGACCCATTCGTCGATGCCGTGCTGGAAGAACTCGGATTGAAGCGCATTTCCCTGCACCCGCGCACCTTCGAAGAGCTTGAAGACGACTATTTCGACCTGATCATCACGCTGTCGCCCAAGGCCCATCACATGGCGCTGGAGCTGACGCGAACGACATCGGTCCATGTGGAATATTGGCCGACACCCGATCCGACGCTGGTGCGCGGACGCCGTGACCAGATCATGGAGGCCTATCGCGACGTGCGCGACAACCTCAAACACCATATTCAAGCGCGTTTCGGCTAGGCAATTCGAACGTTTGTCAGCCCGTGCACAATTGCATTGAACTCCCTTGTTCACAAATGCCGCGCAATACTATAGGTTCCGCCCAAAATTGCGGTCGAGTGTGACCGCAAATTCCTTTCTGGAGATAGAACTACGCATGGCGAAAGAAGAAGTACTAGAGTTTCCCGGTCTCGTGACGGAGCTGCTGCCCAACGCGATGTTCCGGGTCAAGCTTGAAAACGATCATGAAATCATTGCTCACACAGCCGGCCGTATGCGCAAGAACCGCATCCGCGTTCTGGCGGGTGACAAGGTCCTTGTCGAGATGACCCCATACGATCTGACCAAGGGTCGCATTACCTACCGCTTCAAATAACAGTCCTCCCGGCTTCGGCCTGACTTGTCCGCAGGACACGAATTTCCAGGAATGCGTTCATGAGCGATCAACACAAACTGGTTCTGGCATCCGGCTCGCCGCGCCGTCTGGCGCTGCTGGGCCAGATCGGCCTGGAGCCCGATCGCCTGTTGCCCGCCGACGTGGACGAAACGCCTTTGCGTGCCGAGCACCCGCGTTCGCTCGCACGCCGTCTGTCGCGCCTCAAGGCCGAAAAGGTGGCAGATGAGTTGAAAGGTGACGCGGACCTTGGCAAGTCCTACATCATCGCTGCCGATACCGTAGTGGCGGTTGGCCGCCGCATTCTGCCCAAGGCTGAAATTCTCGACGACGCAACCAACTGCCTGCGCCTTTTGTCCGGCCGTTCGCACCGCGTTTTCACGGGTCTTTGCCTTGTCACGCCGAAGGGCAAGATCCGTCAGGATCTGATCGAAACCCGGGTGCGCTTCAAGCGTCTTTCGCGCGAGGAGCTGGAGAGCTATCTTGCATCGGGTGAATGGCGCGGAAAAGCCGGTGGCTACGCCATTCAGGGGCTTGCGGGCGGTTTTGTGGTCAAGCTTGTCGGCTCCTACAGCAATGTGGTCGGCCTGCCGCTTTACGAGACAGCCGGTCTCCTGCATGGCGAGGGTTATCCCGTCTATGCCAACTGGCAATCATCGGCACACTAGGTCTTGGACTGATGGACGAAAACAACAGCGCGGCGAAGGTAACGCCATTGCGGCCGACACGGCCATGCCCGGAATGCAAGCGGCCGTCACAGCGGGAGCACTATCCCTTCTGCTCGAGCCGCTGCCGCAATGTCGATCTCAATCGCTGGCTGACGGGTGCCTATGTTCTTCCGGCGGTTGAAAGCGCCGACGACAGCGAAGACGACACCGAACGCTGAACGCACCGCCGTGAAACGTTTCAGAGCTTGATCACACGCGGTGTGGCGGGCTGTGCCAGCACGATATTGATCGCACGCAGTACATGGATGCTGTCGCTCAGGGGCATGGTCCTTGCGCTTGTTTCACCCTTGCGCATGGCGTCCATCACCGCCATGGCTTCAAACTGCCGGCCGTTGCCTTCAAACGGATAGTCTTCGCTCCTGCGCCCGGGGACCGGCAGGCGATCAAGCAGCCTGCCAAGCAGGCCTCCCGACCGTTTCAGCGGGCCGAAGGGTGTCGCAACCAGGAAGGGCCGGTACATCGTCAGCCGCTGCGCCTTGTCAAATGGGGCATCCAGCCGCAGCGTGCCCTGCGTTCCCTCGATGACGCAATGATTCGCGCCGTCGCGATCAAAACCGCAGGACAGGATCGCGTCGGCCCCATCATAGTGCAGCGCTATTTCCGAGCTCATATCCACGCCATTCGGCGCGGCGTGCCACAGGCCGGATACTTTTTGCGGCTGGCCGAGAAAATGCATCGCCAGGGAGACGCCGTGGATGCCGAGGTCAAGCGTGGCACCGCCGCCGAGGGACCGGTTGAACAGCCGGTTTTCCGGCGTGTAATCCTCGGCATGGGCGAGTTCCGCGGTGATTCGGCGAATCGTTCCGATCTCGCCCGCATTGATTTTCGCTTTGGCCGCCACGACAGCCGGCAGGAAGCGGGTCTCCATGGCTTCCATGGCAAAGACCTTGATTCGGGCTGCTTCGCGCTGGATGACCGAGGCTTCCGTGTGGGATGGCGCAATGGGCTTTTCCGTGAGGATGGCCTTGCCGGAGCGCACGGCCTTCAGGGCCTGCGCCAGATGGATGGAATTGGGTGTTGCGATATAGACGGCATCGACGGCCGGGTCTGCCAGCAGGGAATCAAGGTCGCCAAAGGCGCGCTTGCTGCCAAATGCATCGCGGAACTGCTCGGCATTGGCGAGCGAGCGGGAATAATTGGCGGCGATGAAAGCCTGCGGAACAAACGCAAGATCGGCGGCAAATCGCTGAGCGATCTCGCCGCTGCCGATGATTCCCCAGCCAAAAGCACTGCTCCTGGCAGCTTTGTCCCCCGTTTCATCCATGAAATGCGAATCCTGTCTCTTTGGATAATAAACAACGCATCAATGCATGCTGTTTGCAAGAGGCAGAAAAACGGCAAAAAATTCGTCAGTTGATGCTGGACAGGGGGATTTTTAGTGTTATAACCCACCCGCTTCTGACGGAAAATCAACGCTGTCAGAAAGGCTTGCCGGATAACGGAAATGCCTGAAGTGCCCAGATAGCTCAGTTGGTAGAGCAGCGGATTGAAAATCCGCGTGTCCGTGGTTCGAATCCGCGTCTGGGCACCACTTCTTTCTCAATAAGATCAATAGTTTGCTTGATAGCCACGTCGGATATGAGCCGATTTCATATTGCGTCGTGGTGCAGCAGGCATGAGGGCCATAGAATGGCAATCACTTATATGATCGGCCTTCGCTCATACCGTAATGCAAGTAATGTTCACGCGGATTTACCGCGGCAGCAGCGACGTCCTGATTGAGTTCCAGATACCTGTTATCTTCGAAGTCACGGGGCAGCCTTTGGCTGTTCAAAACAGTTGGCCATTCCATCATTTCGTTTTCGTGCGGTGATCCGAGGATTGGCGATACCTGCAAGCCATGACGCCATTGTATGAAATTGAAGGAGAGCTGGTCGCGTTTGGAGAACTTCAGCACTTCCTCATACCACGCATTCATTGCTGCAACGACCCGCCGCTCATTGTGCTTGCGCAGCAGGAGCGTTCCGACATTCAAGCCATTGGTCTGCGGATAACCTAGCTCTCGATAGAATGCCATTTGCTGCTCGACGATGGATTTCCTGTCATATCCGATATCAGCGACAACCCTGGCCTCCTCGTAGGCACAATCTCTCTCAGGATGAACAAACGCCTGCATCATATCTCTCGAGGCCGCAAACGCATCGAATATGGCCGATACCGGCTTTTTCAGTTTCACCGTATTGTCGAGATAGAGACTGTATTTGTGGTCGGGGAAATACAGATGCGGTCGAATTTTATAGCCTTTGGATGTCCTGTGCGGATCGAGCGATGAGGCGGGCACGTGAATAACCCGCCAAAAATCTGAGGACAGTTTCGGATCATCTGTGAAGCAGACGAAATCTGTATTCTCTGGCCGGTCGTACTCAAAATCTGAGAAACGTTCGGAATACCCAAAAAGGCAAGTATAGACAACGCGCCGCTTATTTTCACGTCGAACTGCACGGAGAAATACTATTCGAAGCTTCGAGAGTGACACCATAATCGTCACTAAATCAGCGGTTGTAAAAAGGCAATACACTCACAGGTCCGCCGCCGCGATTGCGTGGTTTGCGGGAAGGGCGCGTGTCCCTGTGGATTGTCTCTGGTTTAAAATTGATTCACTGCGTATATCGATTTTCCTGTCGTTTCCGTTCAGAAGGTGACTTATATCATTCAAGCGCCTATTTTCTCTGATGAGAATGGCGCTGGCATTGGCCAGGGAAATGAATTTTGCTGGTGGGGCAATCCTGGATGATTGCAAATCGGGACAACCGTTTGAGATGATGTATCGGAGTATAAGGCAATTTGCCGCCGCACTGGCGTGCGCTGGTCTTGTGACCGCCACTGCCCACAGTGCCTTTGCGGCAGATTCTGACCCGATTGCCAGTGACGGCAAGCCCGTCAATCCGGCGCGCTGGATCGTGACGGTTGGCGCCAGCGTCGAATATGGCAGCAAGTTTGAAGGTGCGCGTGCCAACGGCTTCGGTTTCATGCCGTCCTTCGATATCCGGCGTGGTGATGAGCCTGAGGGCATGAGTGCGCCCGACGACAATATCGACTATACGCTGCTGACCCTCGGCGGGCTGGAGATCGGCCCCGTCATCGGTTTCCGGTCCGGCCGTTCCCATTCGGATGATCGGGGCTTTGTCGGCCTGCGCCATGTGTCATGGACCGTGGATGGCGGCGTGTTCGCGCAGTTCTGGCCGATCCAGGATCGTTTGCGCGTGCGCGCCGAGGTGAGGCAGGCTTTCAATAATTCTGAGGGGCTCGTCGCCGATCTCTCGGCCGACGTATTCCAGCGCTATAATAAATTTCTGTTCTCTGTCGGCCCCCGCCTGTCGCTTGCCGACAGCACCTATATGCGCAACACCTTTGGTGTGACGGAAGAAGAATCCCACAACAACCACCGCGTCGAGCCGTACACGCCCGGTGGCGGGGTCAAATCATACGGGATTGTCGCCGCCACCACCTACTCATTCTCGGATGCGTGGAGCGTTCAGGTGTTCGGCCGGTATGACCGGCTGGCGGGCGATGCGGAGGATAGTCCGATTGTGCCGAAACTCGGGTCCAAGGACCAGAAGGCAATCGGCGTGACCTGGAATTACTCATTCGGCGTCGGTCACTGAAGCAGGCCGATAACGGCCTGCTCGATTAAGTCCACATAAATGCAGCTGTTGAAAGGCTCAGTCGCAGGCCTGCCACGCGACGCGGCGGATGTCCGAGCGGGCGATGCCGAGGTCGGCGAGATTGCGATCTGTGCACAATCTCAATTCATACAGGTTCTGACGATACTGGCGCCACTTCTGGATATGGTTGCGAAGGCTCATTTGGTATTCCCCTTATTTTTGACCAACCTCCCAAGGAAATAGTGCGACGCGTTCGGCCACATGAAAATTGCTAATGTTGCATGGCAGCAATGAGCATGCTGCATAGCAATATAACCGGCAATCCGAACCCCCTTTTGAATTTTCTGCAGGCGGCGTTATAGACAATGCAGTTCATGTGTGAGGGGAGGATGCCTTTGTCTCAATCGGTCGAATCTGTGCGTGATAAACTGGAGCAAAGCCTTGCAGCCATCGCTGCTGGAGACGGGCATGCCTTCGTCAAGCTCTATGCCGCCTCCGCACGGGCGGAGGCGGATGCCTCGGACCGACGGATGCGCGAAGGGACCAGCCTTGGCGGCCTCGATGGCCGGATCGTTTCGATCAAGGATCTGTTCGATGTGGCTGGCGAACCAACCCTGGCTGGCTCGCGCATGCGCCAGAGTGCGCCTGCCCCGGCCAGGGATGCGGTGATCGTCGAGCGTTTGCGGCGCTCCGGCGCCGTTATTGTCGGCAAAACCATCATGACCGAGTTTGCCTTCACCGCCGTTGGCCTCAATCCGCACTATCCCATCGCCGGAAATGCCCGCGACAGCAGCCGCATTGCCGGCGGATCGTCAACCGGCGCCGGGATTTCTGTCGCCGATGGCACGAGCGAGATTTCCATAGGGTCGGACACGGGCGGGTCCATCCGCATTCCCGCCGCGCTCAATGGTGTTGCCGGTTTCAAGCCCACGGCAAAGCGCATTCCCCTGCAGGGTGCGTTTCCGCTGTCGCCAAGTCTTGACTCCGTTGGTCCCTTGGCGCGCTCGGTCGCCGATTGCGCCGTGGCGGATGCGGCGATGGCGGGGGAGGCCCCGGATGTCCCTGAACCGCTGTCCCTGACCGGCCTGCGCATCGGCCTGCCGCAGGGGGAGGTTCTCTCCGCAATGGAACCGGTTATCGCTCGGGCATTCGAGGAAAGCCTGCTTCTATGCGAAAAAGCCGGAGCGATCCTGGTGGAATGCACGCTGGATGAACTGGTCGATGAAATGGCTGAAGCGACGTCGGTCGGCTCCATTGCCGGGATCGAAGGCAGCCGGGTTCATGCGGACTGGCTGAATGAGACGGGGCTTGATGTGGATCAGCGCGTCCAGAAAACCTTGCGGCGACGCTTGAGTGTTGCGGAAGCCGACTACATCGGCGTGATGCAAAAGCGGCAGGCGCTGGTGCGAAAAATGGACCGGTATATTGCCGCCTATGATGTCCTGGCTCTGCCGACGGTGCCAATGACGGCTCCGCTGATCGCCGACGTAAGCGAGAACGAGGAATTCTACAAACGGACGGAAGGCCTCTTGTTACGCAACCCGCAGATTGCCAACCAGTTCGATTTGACCGCGATCAGCATTCCCATGCCGGGCCTGGCATTGCCCGGGGGGCTGATGCTGTTTGCCCGGCATGGCGCGGATCGTCGCCTGTTGTCGATGGCCATGTCGGTGGAACGATTGTTCGGCTAGGCCCGCCCGGAGAAATTTGCACGGGAGGCGGAAATAGCGCTCGCAATTTTCGGCAATCCCGTCAGGATACGCGTCGATTGATCCAAGACAATGCCAGGTCTTGCTGCTTCACCGCACAATCGGGCCGCCAACCATCAGTGAAAGTCTCTTCCGTGATTCGCCATTGTGTTTTTATTCGTTTTCGCGGTGATGTCGCCGCGGCTACCCGCCAGGACATATACAACGATCTTGCAACGCTTTGCGGAAAACTGCCCGGCGTCCTGTCCTTTCATGCCGGTGCCAATGTCAGTCCGGAAACCGGCATGGACAAAGGCTTCAGCGAAGGCTTCATCATCGATTTCGCCGATGCGGATGCGCGTGACACCTACCTTGACGACGCCGGGCACAGGGCTATCGGCGGGCGCATTGTTGCCGCCGCTGCCGACGGCGTTCAGGGTGTTTTTGTCTTTGATCTGGATATGTGACGCGCATGCAGGATAAGGAATTTTTCAAAAAGCTGTTTGAAGCCGCCGTCGCCGCCGCTGATCCGCAGCGCACGATTGCCGCGCATCTGCCGGAAAAGCCCAAGGGCCGGACCATTGTGATCGGTGCGGGCAAGGGATCGGCGCAGATGGCAAGCGCCTTTGAAAAGGCCTGGGATGGCCCGCTGGAAGGCTTGGTGGTCACCCGTTACGGCTTTGGGGTTGCGTGCGAGCGCATCGAGATCATCGAAGCTTCGCATCCCGTGCCGGATGCGGCGGGTCTTGTTGCCTCGAAGCGCCTGCTCGAAACCGTTTCGGGCCTGACCAGCGATGATCTGGTGGTCGCACTGATCTCTGGCGGCGGGTCGGCCTTGCTGCCATCGCCGCCGGAAGGCATGACCCTCGATGACGAGATCGCGGTCAACAGGGCGCTGCTCGCTTCGGGAGCGCCGATTTCCGCGATGAACGCCGTGCGCAAGCATCTCTCCACGATCAAGGGCGGAAGGTTGGCTGCGGCCGCATATCCCGCCCGCGTCTTTTCATTGATCGTGTCCGATATACCCGGCGACAATCCGGCCTTTGTTGCATCAGGTCCGACCGTTGCCGACGCCATAACCCGTGAGGATGCCCTGCGGATCGTCGAACGCTACAGTCTCGCTCTGCCGGCGGCAGCCCTGAAACACCTGCAGTCGGCAGCGGCCGACGCGCCCCAGCCGTCAGATGCGGTATTCGCGGGGCATGAGCACCGGGTCATTGCCTCCGCTGCCGTTTCGCTGGAAGCGTCGGCCGATGCTGCCCGTTCACTTGGCGTGGAGGCGGTCGTGTTGTCCGATGCCATTGAAGGCGAGGCGCGCGAGGTGGCGCACGTGCATTCGGCTCTGGCCAAGCAGGTGCTGGCCAAAAATCAGCCGTTTGCCAAACCCGTGGTCCTGCTTTCCGGCGGTGAAACCACGGTGACCGTGCGGGGAAAAGGCAAGGGCGGCCGCAACAGCGAGTTCCTGCTGTCTCTGGCGCTCGATATCGACGGATATGACGGTATCAGCGCCTTTGCGGCGGACACGGACGGGATCGATGGCTCGGAGGACAATGCCGGGGCCTTTGCCGACAGCGGCAGTATCGCGCGGCTTTTGGCGAAGGGGCTCGACGCATCCGCCTATCTCAACGGCAATGATGCCTGGTCGGCGTTCAATGCCATCGGCGATCTCTTCGTCCCGGGGCCAACCGGCACCAATGTCAATGACCTCAGGGCGATCCTCATTCGCTAGGGAACGCGGGCCCGGTTTTCAAGGACCGGGCCCGCGCTTTATTTGACGCTCGATGGCTTGGATTGGGTGGTCAAGCGGGCGCGATTGTCCTAAGTGTCGCTTGGGCGGCTCTTTCATGCAAACAAAGGAATGTCGAATGCGCATTGCATTACCCTTGGCTGTCTTGTCTCTCATGGTCCTGGCGGCCTGCAGCACAAGCACGAGTACCAGCACAAGCAACAGTCCGAAAGCAGCAGCGGATGCCCTGTCGCCGGCGAAGGACACGCATTTTGTTCCGCCACCCAAGTCCCTGACCCAGAAGGCCGTTCCGTCAAAGGTTCCTGAGACACCGGGCGCCCAGAACGCGGTGCAGTAAAACCTGGATGCACCTTCAAAGACTTGAATGTTTTTCAAAGCACCGGCCCGCGAGATCAAACTCTGGCCGGTGTTTTCGTCTGGCGCGTTGCTTGAGGGGAGTGTGGGAAGCCCTGAAACAACAAAACCCACCGCGGGAGGAGGTGCGGTGGGTTTCGTTGGTTATGGAAGGCCTTCTGGGAGGAGAAGAGGCCGACCGTTTCGACAGAGCCGGGAGGAGGTGACGCTGTCGAAAATTCCTGATCCAACAATAACTCCATTGATGTGATTTAATACAGATAATATTGCATAGCAGCAATGCGTCTGGTGCAATGCAGCAAAGAAGCGTTCAATTATCACCTGGCCATCACGCCGAGTTGAGCGCGCGAACGGAACTTTCGGGCATCCTGATTCGTTAATGCTTCGTAAAGAGGCCGATGATGAAAGCATTGGACCTCCGCAATCGAGGCCGAGAAGATGCGTAAAATATCTGCGTCAGTCCTTATGGTAGCAATGATAGCGTCGGCATTGTCGATCCAGCCGGCAGGAGCCTTCAGCATGAAGGGGCAGGCCGCAGCGCCGTCCGAGGCCAGTGAGATCTACAACAAAAAGTTTGAACGGGCCGCCTTGCTGGAAGCCAAAGCCTATATTTGCGGAACCGACAGTGCGGCAAGTTTTGCCGCGATGAAAGCCGGAATGGCCGAGACCGGATTGCCGGAAGATATCGCCGTCGAAGTGGTTTCAGACCTTGCTTCCGGCCTGATCGACAAGGCGGTGAAGTCGGGATCAAAAGAAATATGCGGAAAACCACAGCTGCAAATCTCCCGGCTCTGACCGATAAATTTGGGGCCGGAAAAAATAAATGAATGCATTCATGATGTTGTTCGTAAGTAATTATAATTTTATGTAAATTTGAATCAAGGTAAGGAGCTATTGCCAAAAGTTGTGATCATTGCAGGGCTTTTCAAGCGGTGAATTTTGCTAATAATACCGTGAGAAAACTTTCAATATAAACTGCAAGAACAATTAACTACTGAGGAAAATATCCATTAATTGTGCCGCAGAGTTTGTTGATCGTGCGGTCTGCAACATGGATTTTTATCTGCAATAGTGTGAATGTTTCAATGAAAAGAAAAAATGGTAGTGCCGTTGGTGGGATCTGGAGAGAATAGCATGAACAAAAGAGTTCAGACGCTGAAAGTATTGAAAACAGAACTCTCGAAACTGTGCGCTATTGCCGATGGTGAAGGCTTTGAAATGATCGCCTATTTCATTGAAACGGCTATCCGAGAGTCCGATGAACAATTGTCCCAGGAAACACGTGCGCTTGTTGGAATGGAATTGCGTGCCGAGGCTGCCGGTCTGCGGGTCCTGAAGAACTGAATGGTGGTCCAATTCAGGGCGCGGGGATTCATTGTCTTCCATTGAACATGGCTTCAAATTTTGTGAATCATGAATCGGTTGCCGCGCATTGTGCGCGATGATTGCTCGCCTATATGAAGGCAATGACCCCACTTTCCGTCCTCGACCTTTCACCGGTTCCCGTTGGCAGCACGCCAGGGCAATCCCTTCGCAATTCGCTGGATCTGGCCCAGCATGCCGAACGTCTCGGCTACAACCGATTGTGGCTTGCCGAGCATCACAACATGCGCGGCATTGCGAGTGCTGCGACAGCCGTCGTCATCGCGCATGTGGCTGCCGGCACCTCGACCATTCGCCTTGGTGCCGGCGGCATCATGCTGCCGAACCATGCGCCGCTGATGGTCGCCGAGGCTTTCGGCACCCTTGCGGCATTGCATCCGGGCCGCATTGATCTCGGCGTCGGTCGCGCGCCCGGCACAGATCAGATCACCGCCCATGCCCTGCGCCGTAATCTGGAACAGGACATCAACGGTTTTCCGCAGGATGTGGTGGAACTGATGAGCTATTTCCGCGAACCGGAACCCGGCCAGAAAGTCCAGGCCGTACCGGGTGCGGGACTCGATGTTCCGGTCTGGATTTTGGGTTCGAGCCTGTTTGGCGCCCAGCTGGCGGCAGCCCTCGGGCTGCCCTACGCCTTCGCCTCGCATTTTGCCCCAGCCGAAATGGAGCGGGCAGTGGAGATTTACCGGGCAAGGTTCGAACCGTCCGAGCATCTGGAAAAGCCCTATGTCATGTTGGGGCTGAATGTCTTCGCAGCGGAGACGGATGACGAAGCACATTTATTGAAAAGCTCGCAGCAGCAGGCATTCGTCAATCTGCGCACGGGTATGCCGGGGCCATTGCCCGCGCCTGTCGAAGGTTACGAAGAAACACTCGACCTGCACGCGCGGGCGATTTTGCGCCAGTCGCTATCCTGCACGGTCGCCGGTTCACCGTCGACGGTCAAGGCGGGTGTCGAAGAGTTCATCCGGCGCACCGGCGCCGATGAAATCATGGCGACGGGCCACATATTCGATCACAAGGCGCGGATTCGGTCCTACGAAATTCTCGCCGAGGTCATGATCGCAGGGCAGCAGGCCGAGCCTGCACGGGCCAGCGGCTAAGGCCGCAGACCCCCTGCGGTCTCAATGAATGCGATGACCTCATCAAGCCCGTTGCGCCGCAGCATGTCGGTGAAAACATAGGGCTTGGCCCCGCGCTGCAGTTTCGTGTCGGCTTCCATGACGTCAAGATCGGCGCCGACATAGGGCGCCAGATCCTTTTTGTTGATGATCAGGAGGTCGGAACGGGTAATGCCGGGGCCGCCCTTGCGCGGTATTTTTTCGCCCTGGCAGACCGAGATGACATAAATGGTCAGGTCAGCGAGATCAGGCGAGAATGTTGCGGCGAGATTGTCACCGCCGGATTCGATGAAGACGATATCGAGGTCCGGATGGCGCTTGTTCATCTCGGCAATCGCCTGCAGATTGATCGTGGCATCCTCGCGAATGGCGGTATGCGGACAGCCGCCGGTCTCCACACCCATGATCCGGTCTTCCGGCAGGGCCTGCAGGCGGCTGAGGATCAGCGCGTCTTCCTTGGTATAGATGTCATTGGTCACGACGGCGACGGAGTAGCGGTCGCGCATCGCCTTGCACAGCATTTCGGTGACCGTGGTCTTGCCAGAGCCAACGGGGCCGCCAATCCCGACACGAAGCGGTCCATTCTGTGAGATCATGACCGGAAAACCCTTGAATATTGTGTTTCATGCTGCATCGCCATGATGTCCGATAGGACCGCTGCCGATCCCAAGTCATCGAGGCCTGACGCGGCGGCGCGTTGCGCAACCGCCAGGATCGGCTGTTCCAGTGCCGCCATCAGCGCGACCCCGTGGCTTTGGCCAAGCGGAACAAGCCGTACCGCACCCTGAATGAGGTTGGAAAGGACCGCATGCAGAAAGGCGGCCAGCCCCGGCTGCAGCGCCACGCCATTGCCGGCAGCGGCAATGGCAACCGCAACGGGGTAGGGCATTTCGCTGGTCGTGCCTGATTGGTCTGCTGCCCAGTGCGCGATGGCTTGCAGGAAAGCACTGCCTTGCAGCATGGTTTCCATGTGCCGTTCCCTCGATCCGGCCATGGCCTCGCCAAGGGTTGCAATGGACTGGCAATCTCCACCTTCCCGCGCATCATGCCAACCGGCGGCAAACAGCAAGGCGTCGTTCCAGACGGAGCCGTGGTGCAGAAGGTCGATCAGCCATGCGTGCAGCGTATCCTTGTCGCGGATCAGTCCGTCATGGACTGCCCGTTCAATGCCATGGCTGTAGGAAAAGGCGCCGACGGGAAAGGCCGGGGACAGCCAGGTCATGAGCCGCAGCAGCGCGGTGTTTGCGGTGAAATCAGTCATGGGAGTGATGGTGATGTTCATGGCTGTGGCTATGCCCATGGTCGTGGTGATCATGATCGTGACCACTATGATAGGCGCCGCGCAGCGGATGGAATGGCGCAACGATCTCGGTCACCTTGGCTCCAAGACCTTCCAGCATGGCCTTGATCACATGGTCGCGTAAGATGACGATGCGGTCTTCTTCCATCTGCGCCGGCAAATGGCGGTTGCCAAGATGCCAGGCCAATTCTGACAGGTGCTGCCGGTCGCGCGGCGTCACTTCGTAGAGGATTTCTTCGGCGGCGATAATCTCCGCCATGCTTCCATCTTCGAGGACAAGGACGTCGCCATGGGTGAAGGCGATGGGATCGGGCAGGTCGATTAGGATCTGCTCGCCCCGTTGCAGGGTCAGGACCTTGCGGCGCAGATGCCTCTCGTCATGCGCCAGGACGATATGGTCGAAGGGCGTGCCTGTGTAGTGACCGGCATGCGCATGGCCTGTGACGCGTTTCATGGTTCATTCTCCTCAGAACAGGAAGTAACGCTGCGCCATGGGCAGCACTGTCGCCGGTTCGCATGTCAGAAGTTCGCCGTCGGCGCGCACTTCATAGGTTTCAGGGTCAACTTCCACGTGCGGCGTGGCGTCATTGTGGATCATCGATGCCTTTGAAATGCCGCCACGGGTGTTCTCGACGCCGATCAAGCGCTTGTCCGTTCCAAGCGATTGGCGCAGGCCAGCCTCAATCGATGCCTTGCTGACAAAGACAACGGAGGAATTGGAGACATTCTTGCCGAAGGTGCCGAACATGGGGCGGTAATGCACCGGCTGCGGCGTCGGGATGGATGCATTGGGGTCGCCCATCGGCGCGGCGGCGATGGAACCGCCCAGCAGCACCATGTCGGGTTTGACGCCGAAGAAGGCCGGATTCCACAACACGAGATCGGCGCGCTTGCCCACCTCGATCGAGCCGATATGCCGGGATACACCCTGCGCGATCGCCGGATTGATCGTATATTTGGCAATATATCGTTTCACGCGGAAATTATCGTTGTCGCCGGTTTCCTGCGGCAGGCTGCCGCGCTGGCGTTTCATCTTGTCGGCGGTCTGCCATGTGCGGATCAGAACTTCGCCGACGCGGCCCATGGCCTGGCTGTCCGATGAAATGATCGAAAAGGCGCCGATATCGTGCAGGATATCTTCGGCCGCGATGGTTTCCTTGCGGATACGGCTTTCGGCGAACGCCACGTCTTCGGGGATCGACGATGACAGGTGATGGCAGACCATCAGCATGTCGAGATGTTCGGCAATGGTGTTCTTCGTGTAGGGCCGTGTCGGGTTCGTCGACGAGGGAATGACATTGGGCAGGCCGCAGATCTTGATGATGTCAGGTGCATGCCCGCCGCCTGCGCCTTCCGTGTGAAAAGCATGGATCGTGCGCCCCTTGAACGCGGCAACCGTATCCTCGACAAACCCGCTCTCGTTGAGTGTGTCCGTATGGATCATGACCTGAACGTCGAACCGGTCGGCAACGGTGAGGCAATTGTCGATGGCAGCCGGCGTGGTGCCCCAATCCTCATGCAGTTTCAGCGAACAGGCGCCGCCGAGGATCATCTCCTCCAGCGCTTTCGGCTGCGAGGCATTGCCCTTGCCCGATAGTCCGAGATTCATCGGAATGGAATCGAAGGCCTGGATCATCCGCGCCAGATGCCATGGGCCCGGCGTGCAGGTGGTTGCCAGCGTGCCGTGTGCCGGGCCGGTGCCGCCGCCGAACATGGTGGTCACGCCGGACATCAGCGCTTCGTCGATCTGCTGCGGGCAGATGAAATGGATATGCGCGTCCATGCCGCCAGCCGTTAGAATCTTGCCCTCGCAGGCGATGATTTCCGTGCCGGGCCCGATAATGATGGTAACGCCCGGCTGCGTGTCGGGATTGCCGGCCTTGCCGATGGCGGCAATCAGCCCGTCCTTGAGCCCGACATCCGCCTTGTAGATGCCGGTATGGTCGACGATCAGGGCATTGGTGATGACCGTATCGACGGCGCCGTCAGCCCGGGCCACCTGGCTCTGTCCCATGCCGTCGCGAATGACCTTGCCGCCGCCGAATTTTACCTCTTCGCCATGGATGGTGAAATCCTTTTCCACTTCAATGAACAGCTCCGTGTCGGCAAGGCGCACCTTGTCGCCGGTTGTCGGGCCGAACATGCGGGCATAGGCGGAGCGGGAGATTTTAGCGGGCATGATGGTTCCCTCCTGGGCTGTAGGTCTGGCACGGTACGCGTACGGCGGCGGGAGACCGGAGCCACATTCCGGCCACGATATCGCCCCGGAATGACCCGATAACCGACCGCTTGAGATCGAATTCCGCAGGTGAACTGCGCCCGTCATCAAAAGATGATCGTTCGCCAATCACGTGAAAGGAAAAACGATGCGAAAGATGATGATCCTGGCCATGTGCGCCGCTTTCCCGCTCGCCACGTCCGCCGCCTATGCGCAGACTGCGGCACCAGCCACGCAGCAACCGGCCAGCAAGGCCCCGGCGCAATCCGGAGCGGTGCCGATCACGACGATCAATATTGTCGATATCAACGAATTGCCGGAGGGGACGAAAACCCAGGTCAACGATGCCGTGGCCAAGCGCTCCGACAAGGACATGCAGCAGCTGCGCACCTCGATCGATGCATCGCCGCAAGTCTCCGCAGCCCTGAAGGAAAAGGGCCTGACGTCGGCGGCGGTGGTTGTCGCGAGCCTCGATTCCAAGGGCCTTTTGACCCTTGTCACCAAAAAGCCGAGCTGACCGCGCGACAGAGCATTGGGGAAGCTGATCGGTCAAAGCTTTCCCATGATCTTTTGCTGGAACCCGTAAACGGTCCTGTTGCCGCCAAGCGGCACGAGCGTCCCGTCGCGCTCCTGTCCCGGCTCGAACCGCCCCGCGGTTCCCGCCGCGATATCCAGCCGCATGCCGCGTGCCTGAGCACGGTCGAATATCAGCGCATTGTTGGTTTCGAAGAAATGATAGTGCGAGCCGACCTGCACGGGACGGTCGCCGGTGTTTGCAACCTTTAGTGTTACAGTGGTTGCGCCGGCGTTCAGTTCGATCTCGCCTGCGCAAGCAATGATTTCACCCGGGATCATGGTGCCTCCTAACGGATCGGTTCGTGAACGGTGACGAGCTTGGTGCCGTCGGGGAACGTGGCTTCCACCTGAATGTCATGGATCATCTCGGGGATGCCTTCCATCACCTGGGCACGGGTGATGACGTGGGCCCCGGCTTCCATGAGTTCGGCGACCGAGCGGCCGTCCCGCGCGCCCTCCACGACAAAATCCGTAATGAGCGCAATGGCTTCCGGATGATTGAGCTTGACGCCGCGTTCGAGGCGGCGGCGGGCGACCATTGCCGCCATGGCAATCAGGAGCTTGTCTTTTTCACGGAGTGTCAGGTTCATTTTGTCCTCTTGGCCATCCCATGTTTGTTCCGTGCGCCGCGGTCCAGGCCTTAGATTGACCAGACTTTAGGCACGCCTGCCTTTTGATTCAGCAGTTCAATCAGCGGTATCAGCCGTTTCCGCAGGGAATAGGCATCCTCATCCACCAGCCTCGCAAGAAGCTTGCCAGACCAGACGGAAGCGCCGCCTTTTTCACCGATTATTTTTCGCGCCGGCTCCAGATACCGCTCCGCATCGTGGTCGAGCAGCAGGATGGTGGCCATTGTCCGCATCCCGCCGAGCAGGGCAGGCCGGGCAAGCATGACTGCCGTATCGGGACCAATCGCAAAGTCTTCGGCGTGAACCAGCCTGTCCTGCCGGTAGATGCGCCAGCGGTCACGGAAGGTACAGGTCTGGACGTCCTCGCCCATCGCCTTGCGGCCGAACACCACCGGCTCGATGATCAGCGCGCGGCCCGTTCCGGCAAGCCGCGCCGTCAGCGTTCGCTTCAGGGCGGAGCGCTCAAACAGGATCGTCTCCTGCGGCAGCCAGGCGAGACTGGCGTTCTCGCCAACCGACAGCGTGGTTTCCACCTGGGCGACAGAAAACGAGGCTTTGTAGATGCGCTCGCAGGCCTGCGTGGTGATCTGCGCGTGGCAATCATTGCCCGCGTCGAACTGCCAGCGCATGTCGTCGCCGCCGGTCAGGCCGCCGGATGTGTTGATCATCACGGCTTCCAGCGCCGCATCGTCCCGGTCCGGCAGCCGGATTTTCGCGCAGCCTTCCTGATAGAGCGTGGCGATGCGCGTACGCCCATTGACGGGTTTCACCGCCAGCCGGGCGTGCCCGTAGGCGCGCTGCGGCCTGGTTTCCGGTATCAGGTCAAGGGACGGGTGAACGTTCATACTGCAAGGCTAGCGCAGCCCGGCGGGGTGGGAAAGCTCAAACTTTCCCAAGTTCGATGGCGCGCTGGTGCGCCGCATGCACGGCCTCGGTCAGAAGGTTCTTCAGCCGGTCCTCGCCCATGAGCACCTTCAGCGCCGCAGCGGTGGTGCCGTTGGGGCTGGTCACCTGTTCGCGCAGCGTCGTCGGGGTGTCTGCGCTGGCCGCAGCCAGCGCACCGGCGCCATAAACGGTCTGCATGGCGAGAAGGCCGGCGATCTCCCGCGTCAGCCCGGCAGCAACACCGGCCTCGGTCAGGCCTTCGATGAAATGGAACACATAGGCAGGCCCGGAACCCGAAACGGCCGTCACCGCGTCGATCAGGCTTTCATCGTCAACGGAGGCGACGGCGCCGCTGGTTTTCAGCAGCCTATCGACAAATGCCGCATCGTCGTCACCGACATGGGGATTGCGGAAGGTAACGATCATGCCCTTGCCGATTGCCGCCGGGGTGTTGGGGATCGTGCGAATGATCGCGGTCTTGTCGCCCAGATGCTTCTCGAAAAAGTTTACCGTAATGCCGGCAGCCACGCTCACGAATGTCGCGTGTTCCGCAAAGCGCTTGTAGGCGGGCAGGACGTCGCCCATCACCTGCGGCTTGACCGCCACCAGGATCACCCGCGGCTGAAGACCGGCGGCAAGCGATGCGGCGCCCGCGACGGCGTTGACCCCGAGTGTCGCTGCCCGATCCCGCAAGGCATCGGTCGGTTCGACGACATGGACCTGTCCCGGCTTCAGTATGCCGGCATCCAGCCAGCCCTTGAGCATCGCGAAACCCATATTGCCGCAACCAACCAGAACCACGCTGTCAACCATCTGTCTTCTCCCAAATCATGTGGCCGCACTTTGATCCGGTCCTAAGCGCCGGGTCAACTGGGCAACCCTGCGGCCGGTGCACCGATCATTGAAATAATGGGAGACACCGCGACACCGCAGGGCATCTTCGGATAAATTCCCCGGTGTTTCACCAATGATTAACGATTTATTTCCCATAGAACTTTAGGTTGGGTTAACCGTAAGCCATGCTTCGGGGGTAATGTATTGAACGGTTCTTATGGAGTGCGGACAGGAATGGGTGATCGGGACAACGGGATAGACAAGCGGCCACGACGCTCGCTGCTCTCGTTTGCCAGCCAGCCGGAAACGGCGGGCAGTGCGCCCGCACGCGTGGCGCCTGCAACACCCCCGCAAGCACCCCGCCGCGAAGACGATCTGGAACACTATCAGCGGATGCGGGCGCTGCGTCTGGCGGCCAGCAGCGAAATCACGCAGATCCCCGCGCCGGAGCCCGATAATGCCCTGACGGATGAAGAGGCCGAGCAGATCGCCATCGATCGCATGCGTGCCGACATGGCGGCCATCAAGGCCGAACTCAACCGCCGGATCGACGATAACGCATCCGTCGCGCCGGTTTCGCCGACGGTTGCCGCCGATACACCCGTTGCAGCGGCGACAAGCCCCCTTAAGCCTCTTGCTGACAACCATGTCGCGATGAAACGGTTCATCGAGCCGTCCAACGCCCTCAATCGCGTCATCAATTCCAAAAAACTGATTATCGCGACGACCCTGATCGGCACCTTGCTTGGTGCCGGCTATGCGATGACAATGCCGAAGCTCTACCCGTCAACCGCTGAACTGCTGGTCGACCCGAGCAACATCCCGTTGAGCGGGAAAGCGCCTGTGCCCGGTCAGCTGCCGACCGAGGCATCCCTGGCCATTGCCGAGAGCCAATTGCGCGCCATCCGCTCGAACCGTGTGCTTTCCCAGGTGATCGACCGGACGGGTCTCGCCAAAGACCCAGAATTCAATGGCAATCTGAAGGACAAGGGCTGGCTTGCAGCCGTTCGCGAGCTTTTCTCGACCGACAGCACACCGGACACAGCGTCACGCGAAGCATTGCTGGTGCGCAATCTCTCCGACAATCTCACGGTCGGGAGGAGCGCGCAGAATTTTGTTTTCGATATTACTGTCAAATCCAGCGATCCGCAGAAATCCGCGCGCCTTGCCAATACTCTGTCCGATGTCTTCATCGAAGAGCAGGGCAATCCGTCACCGGGTGCGGGGACAGCGGCCCCGCTTGCCGGCCGGCTGAATGAGCTGCGCAGTGCTGCGGAAGATGCCGAGAACGCGGCGCAGAAATTCAGGATCGGCAGCAATCTCGCCGATGCCCAGGGCGGACCGGCCGACGATGTTGCAAAGGCGGGCGATGCGCTCGCTGCCGCCCGCGATCAGACAATAAAGCTCAACGCGCAGGCTGCCGCCATTCAAGGCGCATCGGTGGATAGCGTTCTCGGCAACACGGTGCCGGATGCGTTGGGGTCCGACGCGATAGCAGCGCTGCGTTCGCAATATTCGGTTCTCAAGCAGCAGGCCGATACGCTGGCGATCAAGCTTGGACCGCGCCATCCGCTGCTCATACAGGCGCGGTCGGAAGTCGAGGCAATCCGCAAGGAAGTGCGCAGCGAATTGAGCCGCATGGCCGCCTCGGCGCAGGCCGAACTCAAGCGTTCGGTGCAGCGGGAGCAGGATCTGGCAAACCAGCTTGCGCAGCTCAAATCGCGCACGGCCGGAACAGGCGGGGACATGAGCCGGCTGCGAGCACTGGAGCAGGATGCCGCAACAAAGCGCGCGGCCTATGACGCCTATGCGCAGCGCGGCCAGGCAAGCGCGCAAAACGCCGATATGAGCGGCACCAGTATCCGGGTTGTTTCGCCAGCGCAGCCATCCGCCGAGCCCGCAGGGCCGTCACGCGGTGTTCCCGTGATTGGCGGCATGCTGGCTGGCCTGCTTGCCGGACTGGGTGTCGCAATGCTGCGCGGGTGGGGTGCCCGCAACCGACCTGAGCCTTCACCAGCCGGTGCCGGAAACGACGGCCCGTTTGATCCGGGTCCGCCGTCGGGCGGAAAGCGGGCGGAACATGGCACGGACAACACGGTTGCAGCGCCCGCCGAGTCACGCCTGGGTGCTGCCATCAGGCAAGCCCAAACGCGCAATTCCGCTTCCGATGCGGCTGAAATGGCCGATGAAGATGCGGCATGGGCCGAGGATCAGGTCGCGGTCGCGCAGCTTCTCTACGAATATGCCGACATGCATTTCGCCCCGCGCCATCACGACAACTCCAACATCGAGGACATGCTCGCCGATATTGCCGAGATTCGCGATGTGTTGCGGCAGCGTGCCGCCGAAGACTAAAGCCGAGTTCAGTGCAGGCGCGGCGTGGGGCCCATGCCCTTGTCGTCAATGACGTAGCCGCGATAAAACCGGTCGAGCGTGAACGGTGCCGACAGCGGATGCGGCTCATCCTTGGCGATGGTCCAGGCGAAACATTTGCCGGAGATCGGCGTTGCCTTGAAGCCGCCGTAACACCAGCCGGTGTTGAGATACATGCCCGGCAGTGGTCCGGTGGTGATGATGGGGGAGCCGTCCATGGACATGTCCATGATTCCGCCCCACGAGCGCAGCAGCTTGACGCGGGCCAGCGCCGGCATGAGGGCGACGAACTCGCTCATCACATCTTCCACCACGGGCAGGTTGCCACGCTGCGCGTAGGAATTGTAGCCGTCGATATCGCCGCCGAAAACCAGCCCGCCCTTGTCCGACTGGCTGAAATAGAGATGGCCGCCGCCGAATGTCGCAACCGTATCGACGACGGGCTTGAGCGCTTCCGAAACGAAGGCCTGCAGGACATGCGATTCCAGCGGCAGCCGGTCAACACCTGCCCGGCGCATCAGCTCGCTGGTGTGTCCGGCGACGGCGCAGGCGGTCTTTTTCGCATTGATCGGACCGCGTGTGGTCATGACGCCGGTGACCTTGTCGCCGTCCTTGATGAAGCTGGTGACTTCGCAATTCTCGATGATGTCGACGCCGAGCTGGTCAGCTGCACGCGCATAGGCCCACACTACGGCATCATGGCGCGCCGTACCGGCGCTGCGCTGCATCAGGCCGCCGATAATCGGAAACCGCGCGGATGCGCTGGTGTCGAGACCGGGTATGAGTTTTTCCAGCTGTTTCGGATTCATCAGCTCGCAATCGATGCCGTTGAGCCGCATCTGGTTGCCGCGCCGGATATAGACATCGAGCTGCGGCAGGTTGTGCGCAAGATTGACCACGCCGCGCTGCGAGAACATCACATTGTAGTTGAGGTCGTGCGACATGGTCTCCCAGAGCTTCATCGATGCCTCGTAGAAGTGCTGGTTTTCCGTCAGGAGATAATTGGACCGCACAGCCGTCGTGTTTCGGCCGATATTGCCGGAACCGAGCCATCCCTTTTCCACGACAGCGATATTGCGGATGCCGTGTTCCTTGGCCAGGTAATAGGCGGTCGCCAGCCCGTGTCCGCCGCCGATGATCACCACATCATAGGCCGGCTTCGGATCGGGTTTGCGCCACGCAGGCTTCCAGTCCTTGTTGCCGTTGAGGGCGTTCTTGAGAAGGGAGAAAGCGGAATAGCGCATCGACGAATCCAGTTTGCAGGCGGAACAGTGTGATCATGCGTGGTTTTGGCGTATTCGCAAGCCCCAGAACCATCCTTGGGTCACATCATCGCATTGCCCTTATGGGCCGCTTTCGTTATTGCGTCAGTGAACGCCGTTCTGGCGGTATTGTATTGCCTAAGAATCCTCAGAATGACGTCCATTCCCGAAGCGCGATGCCCAGGAGCAGCACATGGCAGTGACGATTGATGGCAAGCAGATTGCCGAAGACGTGGTTTCAAAGGTCAAGGCGTCCGCCGCCGAGCTGATTGAGGTCACTGGCATCACGCCCGGTATTGCCGTGGTGATCGTCGGCGAGGACCCGGCCAGCCAGGTCTATGTCGCCTCGAAGGGACGCAAGGCCAAGGAATGCGGCTTCCATTCCGTGCAGCACACCCTGCCGGAGCAGACGAGCGAAGATGAACTGGTCAGGCTGGTGGAAACGCTCAATGCCGATCCGGCCATCCATGGCATTCTCGTGCAATTGCCTTTGCCCAAGCACATCGATTCCGGCCGCATCATCCAGACCATTTCGCCCGACAAGGATGTCGACGGCTTCCACTTCATCAATGTCGGCAAGCTGGGGACCGGCGAGCTCGACACCGCATTCGTCCCCTGCACGCCCGAGGGCTCGATGCTGCTGATCGACCGCATTCTCGGCCGTGATCTCTCCGGGCTCAATGCGGTGGTTGTCGGCCGTTCCAATATCGTCGGCAAGCCGATGTTCAACCTGCTGCTCGCACACAATGCCACGGTCACGATTGCCCACAGCAGGACGAAGGATCTGCCGGGCCTTTGCCGCAATGCCGACATTCTGGTGGCTGCTGTTGGCCGTCCGCAAATGATCAAGGCGGACTGGGTGAAGCCTGGCGCGACTGTCATCGATGTCGGTATCAATCGCATTCCGGCTCCCGAGCGGGGTGAAGGCAAGACGCGTCTTGTCGGCGATGTCGATTTTGCCGATGTGGCTCCCGTCGCCGGCGCATTGACGCCGGTTCCCGGTGGTGTCGGGCCGATGACGATTGCCATGCTGATGGCCAACACGCTGGTTGCCGCCCACCGCAGTGCCGGAAAAACACCGCCCCGCTTCTAATTCATTGGTTTGCAACCGGATTGTCGTTAGAACAGCATATGCCCGAAGCCCTCAAGGTCAGTAGAACCTTCGCTTTTCTGCTTGTCGACAAATTCCCGATGTTCAGCCTTGCCGCTGCCATCGATACGATGCGCACGGCCAACCGGATGGCGGAAGAGCCATTCTACGGGTGGACCACCGTGTCCGCCACGGGTGCGCCGGTCACCGCATCCAACGGTCTGCAGATCAATGTGCAATATTCGCTGGCGGAGCTTCCCGCCGCCGATATTTTCTTCATCTGCGCCGGGCTGACCACCGAGTTTGAAGAAAAACCCAAGGTTATCGCAGCGCTGCGCAATCTCGGGCGGCGCGGCGCGGCGCTGGGCGGGCTCAACATCGGCAGTTACATCCTCGCCGAAGCAGGCCAGCTCGAAGGGCATCGCTGCACGATCCATTGGGAAAACCGCGCCGGTTTTCAGGAGCGCTTCCCGCAGATCGAATGCACCGGCAATGTTTTCGAGATCGACCGCAAGCGCTATACCTGCGCGGGCGGAACCACCTCGATCGATCTGATGCTGGAGATCATCCGGCAGGATTTCGATCCCGGCCTTGCCAATGAAGTGGCCAACCAGTTCCATCATGAGCGCATCCGCTCGCAGACGGATCGCCAGCGCATCGGGCCCGAGCGGGACCTGACCGGAAAATCCGAGAAGCTGCGCAAGATCGTCGAGCTGATGGCCGACAATCTCGAACAGCCGAAATCGGCGGTGCGGCTGGCCAAGGCTGTCGGCTTGTCCGTCCGGCAGGTGGAGCGCTTGTTCCTGCGCCATCTCAACATGACGCCGGGGCGCTATTACATGAGCCTGCGGCTGGAGCGGGCGCGCGAGCTGCTGCGGCAGACGCATTCGCCTATTCTCGACGTGGCGCTGGCAACGGGATTCACGTCCCATTCCTATTTTGCCCAGAGCTACCGGGCGCAGTTCGGGCGCTCACCTTCCGATGAGCGCCGCACCACCTATTGATCAGCCGAAAACCGAAGCGCCCTCGTCGGCGCGGCCCACCACGTTGCGGAAGGCGGCGAACAGTTCGCGGCCCATGCCGTAGCTGTTATGGCTGAGATCCACGATTGGGTCAGGACGCGCAGCGAGAACTTCAGGGTCTTCCAGCACATCAAGCGTACCGATTTCCGCGTCGAGCCGCACCATGTCGCCGTCGCGGATCTTGGCGATCATGCCGCCACTCAATGCTTCCGGGGTCACGTGGATTGCAGCAGGCACTTTGCCCGAGGCACCGGACATGCGCCCGTCCGTCACCAGCGCGACCATATGGCCGCGATCCTGCAGGACGCCGAGCGGCGGCGTGAGCTTGTGCAGCTCCGGCATGCCATTGGCCTTTGGACCCTGGAAGCGGACAACAGCGACAAAGTCACGGTCGAGCTTTCCTGCCTTGAAAGCGTCCTGCAGCGCCGCCTGGCTGTCGAACACGATGGCAGGCGCCTCGATAATGCGCCGTTCCGGCTTGACTGCCGATGTCTTGATGACGGCGGTGCCGAGATTGCCCTTCAGCATCTTCAGGCCGCCGGTTGCCTGGAACGGCTCCTTGACCGTGGACAGGACCTTCTTGTCGGCGCTTTCACTCGGGATAGGACTGCGTTCCACGGTGCCGTTTTCACCGAGCTTGACCTCGATGGTGTAGGCACGCAGGCCTTCGCCCCAGACGGTTTTCACGTCCTCATGCAGCATGCCTGCATCCAGCAATTCGCGGATGATGTAGCCCATGCCGCCCGCTGCGTGGAAGTGGTTCACATCGGCGAGGCCGTTCGGATAGACCCGCGCCAGCAGCGGCACCACGTCGGAAAGGTCCGAAATATCCTGCCATGTCAGCTTGATGCCCGCAGCCGCCGCCATGGCGACGAGGTGCATGGTGTGGTTGGTCGAACCGCCCGTGGCATGCAGCCCGATAACGCCGTTGACGATGGTCTTCTCGTCGATCATTTCGCCGACCGGCGTGTATTCATTGCCGAGCGCGGTGATGGCAAGGGCGCGCTTGGCGGCCTCGCGTGTCAATGCTTCGCGCAAAGGCGTGCCGGGATTGATGAAGGACGAGCCCGGCGTATGCAGCCCCATGATTTCCATGAGCATCTGGTTGGAGTTGGCCGTACCGTAGAAGGTGCAGGTTCCCGGCCCGTGGTAGGATTTGGATTCCGACTCCAGCAATTTATCGCGGCCGACTTTGCCTTCCGCGTAGAGCTGGCGTGTCTTTGCCTTCTCGTCATTGGGAAGGCCCGTGGTCATCGGACCGGCCGGGATGAACACGGCGGGCAGGTGACCGAATGTCAGCGCGCCGATGACGAGGCCCGGCACGATCTTGTCGCAGACACCGAGATAAACAGCCGCATCGAACATGTCGTGCGACAGGCCAACGGCCGTCGCCATGGCAATGACATCGCGGGAGAACAGCGACAGGTCCATGCCCGGCTGTCCCTGGGTCACGCCATCGCACATGGCCGGCACGCCGCCGGCAACCTGCGCCACGCCGCCCGCCTCGTGCACGGCCGCCTTGATCAGCTGCGGATAGGTTTCGAACGGCTGATGCGCCGACAGCATGTCGTTGTATGAGGTGATGATACCGATATTGGGCACAACATCGCCAGCCAGCGCGGCCTTGTCGGACGGTCCGCAGGCGGCAAAGCCGTGAGCGAGATTGGCGCAGGCCAATGCAGTGCGTTTCGGCTTGTGGGAAGCAGCTTCGCGCAGGCGGTCGAGATAGACATCGCGGGTCGGGATCGACCTCTCACGGATGCGGTTGGTAATGCTTTTGACCCTTTGCAGGACGGTCATCGGTTTTCTCCTTATGGAGCCCAGAAAATCTCAAGATTGATGGGTGTGTGGCGCAGGATAGCGCGAATGGGCATGTCAGCGGTTGCCCCGTCGCCAAGCGCCTTGTCGAGGACGGCTTTTTTGCCGTCGCCTTCGATGTGCAGGACAACGAACCGGGAATGAACGATCACCGGCAGGGTGAGTGTCAGGCGCGGTTCACCGGCACCCTCCGCCTGCATCGGCAGGACGAGCGCCGGCTGCGTCATCGAAATCGCGTCGGCAAGGCGGTCGCCGCCGGGGAAGAACGAGGCCGTATGACCATCGCCGCCCATGCCGAGAATGGTCACGTCGAAAGGCTGGCCCAGTGCGGCGATGGCGGTCGCCGCGGATTGAACGGCAGCGTCCGCATCCGCAGACGCATGATAGAGCCCGACGAAATTGGCCTTCGCTGCGGCATTCTGCAGAAGCAGCTCCGTCACCAGCTTCTGGTTGGAGCGGTCATTGCTTGGCGGCACGAAACGTTCGTCCACCAGCGTGACGGTGATCCGGGTCCAGGGCAGGTCCTTGACCGACAGCGCCTTGAAAAAGCGGGCAGGGGTGGTTCCGCCCGATACCGCCAGAACCGCCTTGCCGCGCGCATCGCATGCGGCCTGCAGGTGTGCTGCAACACTGGTCGCCAGTGCTTCCGCAAGAGCGTTTCCATCGGCAAAACTGTTCAGTGTCTGCTGCATGATCATGTCTCGTGCCAGGTGCGTCCGTCGCGTTCAATCAAGGCGATGGCCGCGGATGGTCCCCATGTACCGGCGGTATAACCTGCTGCGGACTGGTCATTGTCGGTCCAGGCTTTCAGGATCGGATCGATCCAGCGCCATGCGGCAACAACTTCGTCGCGGCGCATGAACAGGGTCTGGTTGCCGCGCACCACATCCATCAGCAGGCGTTCATAGGCATCGGGGCTGCGCACCTGGAACGATTCCGCAAAACTCATGTCGAGCGGAACGTGGCGCAGGCGCATGCCGCCCGGACCCGGATCCTTGATCATCATCCACTGCTTCACGCCTTCATCGGGCTGCAAGCGGATCACCAGCTGATTGGCGACGACCCGGCCCGCGCTCTCGCCAAAGATCGAGTGCGGAATGGGCTTGAACGAAACGACGATTTCAGAGGCCCGCGTGGCAAGGCGTTTGCCGGTGCGCAGGTAGAACGGCACGCCGGCCCAGCGCCAGTTGGCGATCTCGGCCTTGATGGCGACGAAGGTTTCCGTGTTGCTCGTCGCGCCCAGCTCTTCCTGATAGCCCTTGACCGGGCCGCCGGCGGACGCACCGGCGCGGTACTGGCCGCGCACGGTCAGCTCTTCGGCATTCTTGCCATCGATGCGGGCAAGCGAGCGCAGGACTTTCAGCTTCTCGTCGCGCACGGCATCGGCATCCATGGATGCGGGAGGCTCCATCGCAACAAGGCAGAGAAGCTGCAGCATGTGGTTCTGCACCATGTCGCGCAGCGCACCGGCCGTATCGTAATAGCCGGCGCGGCCTTCGAGGCCGACCGCTTCCGCGACGGTGATCTGCACGTGGTCGATATGCGCCGAGTTCCACAGGGGCTCGTACAGCGCATTGGCAAAGCGCAGCGCCATCAGGTTCTGCACCGTTTCCTTGCCGAGGTAGTGATCGATGCGGAAAATCTGCTGTTCGTTGAAGACGCTGCCGATCGTGTCATTGAGCGCAATGGCGGATTTAAGATCGCGGCCGATCGGCTTTTCGACGATGATGCGGGTCTGATCGGTGATCAGCTCATATTTCTTCAAGCGGCTGGCAATGTCGCCGAACAGGCTCGGGCTGACCGCGAGGTAAAACGCCCTGATCTTCCTGTTCGCGTCGCCAATCGCACTTTTGAGATCGTCCCAGCCATTGTCCGATGTCGCATCGACGGCTACATAGGACAGGCGCTGCAGGAATTGCTCCACCTGCTTCTTGTCGATCTCTTCCGGTTTGACATGTTCCTTGATCGCGGCTTCCGCAAACTTGCGGTAGTCGGCATCGGACATCGCCGAACGCGATGCGCCAATGATGCGCGTGGGCTCCGTCAACTGTCCGTCCCGCTGGCGTTGATAGAGCGCGGGGATCAGTTTGCGCTCGGCAAGATCGCCGCTGCCGCCGAAGACGATGCAGTCAAAAGGTTCAACCGGGATAATCTGGCTTGTCATAAGATTAAGTCTCGCTATGCCAAAAATAGGTGTTCCGCTGATGCAGGCCTGTATAATCTAATCGATTTAAAAAGGCCAGCACCGATCCGTCTTCTGCGTCAAAATGCATTCCCAAGACGGTTCAATTCCAATACCATCGGCGCAAAGCAGGAACCCGTCATGGATCAGAATCTCTCTCGAATTGTCGCACAGGATAAGAATTTCCTGAATATCATTAATGGCCGGCGGGTCGCCGCACTCTCGCAGGAAACGATCACTGTTTTGTGTCCGTCCGATGGTTTGCCCTTCGCCACCATCCCGGCGGGCAATGCCGATGATGTGGATCGCGCCGTGCGTGCAGCGCGGCAAGCCTTCGAACACGGACCCTGGAGCCGGATGCCGGCTTTCGAGCGTGGCCGCCTGCTGACACGGCTCGGCCAGCTCGTCGAAGAGCATGGCGACGAACTTGCGGCGCTCGAATCGCGCGATACCGGCAAGCCGGTCCGTCAGGGCAAGGCGGATGTCGCCGCGACCATGCGCTACTATGAATTCTATGGCGGTGCCGCCGACAAGATCCATGGCGATACCATTCCCTTTCTCGACGGCTTCACGGCGCTGACGCTGCGCGAACCGCACGGTGTGGTTGCCGGCATCATTCCATGGAACTATCCGATGCAGATCATGGCGCGCGTGGTTGGCGCCGCGTTGGCGATGGGCAACACGCTGGTCATCAAACCGGCCGAGGATGCCTCGCTGTCCGCCATCCGTATCGGTGAACTGGCCATTGAGGCAGGATTTCCCGATGGCGTTCTCAATGTCATCACCGGTTATGGCCGTGATGCAGGTGCCGCACTGTCATCGCATCCGGGGATTGATTACGTCACCTTCACCGGTTCGCCCGTCACCGGGACCGCGATCCAGCAGGCCGCCGCCGCGAACAATCGCGGCGTCACCATGGAACTGGGCGGCAAGTCGCCGCAAATCCTGTTTGCCGATGCGGACGTGGAAAAGGCCCTGCCGGTTCTGGTCAATGCCATCATCCAGAACGGCGGTCAGACCTGCTCGGCGGGAAGCCGTATCCTGATCGAGCGTCCTCTCTATAATGACGTCGCTGCCGCCCTTGGCGAGCGCTTCAGCAAGCTTGTCGCCGCACCGCACGATATGGACCTTGACCTTGGCCCGATGGTGAACCCGGCGCAGAAGCGCAAGGTCGAGAACTTCATCACTTCCGCTGCCGAGTCCGGGATTGAGGTTGTTGCCCGCGGCTCCATTCATGTCGAAGCGCCCGTGGAGGGTTACTACGTCGCTCCCGTGCTTTTCGGCGCTGTCGATCCCGCGTCGGTTCTGGCACAGGAAGAAGTGTTCGGGCCGGTATTGTCGCTTTTCGCATTCGATGACGAAGCGGATGCCATCAGGCTTGCCAACGGCACCGATTACGGTCTCGTCGCGGGTATCTGGACCCGGGACGGTGCCCGCCAGCACCGTGTCGCCAAGAAAGTTCGCGCCGGACAGGTTTTCGTCAACGCCTATGGTGCTGGCGGCGGCGTCGAACTGCCGTTTGGCGGTTTCAAGAAGTCCGGTCACGGGCGGGAAAAGGGCTTTGAAGCGCTCTTCGATATGTCCGCAACCAAAACGGTCGTGTTCCGCCACGACTGACCGGGCCGACACCCGGAACAATCCCATTCAAGATCAATAGCATGAGGAAATGACATGACCCGTTTGGCAGGCAAGACAGCGATCATCACCGGCGCAGCCGCCGGTTTCGGCGAGGGAATGGCGAAGCGCTTTGCCGAAGAGGGGGCCAATGTCGTCGTCGCCGACCTGAACCACAAGGGTGCGGAAACGGTTGCTGCCGCCATTGGAAAAAAGGCGATTGCCGTAGAGGTGGACGTTTCGCGCAAACACGATATCGATGCGATGGTTGCTGCCGCAATGGATGCATTCGGCCGCGTTGACATCATGATCAACAATGCTGGGTTCACCCACCGCAATGGCTCGATGCTCGAGGTGGATGAAAGCACCTTCGACCTTATCACTGCGGTGAATATGAAGGCGATCTACTATTCAACGCTTGCCGTGGTGCCGATCATGGAAATGCAGGGCGGTGGCTCCATCATCACCACGGCGTCCACGGCTGGCCTGCGTCCGCGTCCCGGCCTCACCTGGTACAATGCGTCCAAGGGCTGGGCGATCACAGCGACGAAATCCATGGCGGTTGAACTGGCACCGAAGAATATCCGGGTCAATTGCCTGTGCCCGGTCGCAGGAGATACCGCGATGCTCAGCCTGTTCATGGGCGAGGACACACCGGAAAAGCGCGCGCAGTTCAAGGCTTCGATCCCGCTCGGCCGCCTGTCGACACCGCTGGATATCGCCAATGCGGCCCTTTGGCTCGCTTCCAGCGAGGCTGAGTTCATCACGGGCGTGGCGCTGGAAGTCGACGGCGGGCGCTGTATTTAGACGGGATCAACTGATTTTGTCTTGAACGGGAAGCAGATCGGCCTACATCCGGAGTGTCGTCCAATTTCCCCAATGGCTGTATCCGGCTGATCGTGGTCCGATCAGCGGCGCGGCTCATCCTTCAAGGACATGATCATGACATCGAAACCCGTCTGGTTTATCACTGGCTGTTCAACCGGTTTTGGCCGCGAGCTGGCGCGCCATACGCTTGAACTGGGTTATCCCACCGTCATCACCGCACGTAACCCCGCACAGGTCGAAGATCTGGCGCGGGGCAATGAAGACAAGGCACTTGTCCTCAAACTCGACGTGACCAATGCGGACGATATTGCCGCTGCCGTCAAGGCGGCGGAAGCCCGCTTCGGCCGTATCGATGTGCTCGTCAACAATGCCGGTATCGGCTATTTCGGTTCGCTCGAAGAGAGCGACATCGATGAAGTGCGCAAGATGTTCGAAATCAACGTCTGGGGTCTCGTCAACATGACCCGGGCCGTCCTGCCCGTCATGCGCAAGCAGCGGTCGGGGACCGTCGTCAATATTTCATCGATTGGCGGTCTTGTGGCCAATTCGGCCGTGAGCTTCTACAATGCCACCAAGTTCAGCGTCGAAGCGATTTCGGAAGCCCTGTCCAAGGAAGTCGCGCACCTTGGGATCAAGGTTCTGATCGTGGAACCCAGTGGTTTCCGCACGGACTGGGCCGGACGCTCGGCCAACGAGGCACCCACGACCATTGAGGATTATCGCGAGACGTCCGATCAGCGCATGCAGCAGATCAGGACATCCAGCGGCAATCAGCCGGGCGATCCTGTGCGGGCGGTCAAGGCGATCGTCCAGGCCGTGGAAGCGGACACGCCGCCCCTGCGCCTGCTGCTTGGCAAGTTTGCACTCGCCGGAGCCCGCAGCAAGATTACCGAACTGCAGCGGGATTTTGATGCCTGGGCCGAGGTAACCGAAGGCGCCGATGCGCCGAAGGGATCCTGATCAAGCGAAAATGGCCGGCATTGCCGGCCATTTTTCATTCCGGACTAAATCAGTTGGCGCAGGATCACGAACAGGGTGAAGGACAGGGCAATCGACACCGGCAGTGTCAGCACCCAGGCCATCAGCAGGTTACGCACCGTCGACATCTGCAGGCCCGAGCCATTTGCCACCATCGACCCCGCCACGCCTGACGAGAGAATGTGGGTCGTGCTGACCGGCAGGCCCAGCGTGTCGGCAGTGAAGATCGTCCCCATGGCAACCAGTTCGGCCGAAGCACCCTGCCCATAGGTGAGGTGCGTCTTGCCGATCTTTTCACCGACGGTGACGACGATCCGGCGCCAGCCGACCATCGTGCCCAGACCGAGGGCCAGCGCCACGGCAACCTTCACCCAGGTCGGGATGAATTTCGTCGCATTGTCGATGGCCTGGTGATAGGTCTTGATGGTGGCAAGGTCGGCGGGCTGCATCGGCAGCAGTTTGGCCTTGTCGATCAGTTTCAACGCCTCGCCGGTCAGATACATGTTATTGCGGGTGTTGCTGACCATGCCGACCGGAACCGTCGACGCGGAGCCATACGGCGATATGCTGGCATTGGTCTGGTCAATGAACTGGCGCAATGCGACGGTGGTTTCATCGCTCCATGTCTTGTTGCGCACCGCATTGCTGACCACCGAATTGGCATCGGTGACGGTGATGCCGGGCTTTTCATAGGAGCGCAGCGTTGTCGCGGCTGCGGTCGCGGCGGACTTGTAGGCTTCGAGATAATTGATATCCGGGGTGCGGTTGAGCGCGAAGGATGTCGGCACGACACCGATCAGGATCAGCATGATCAGACCCATGCCCTTCTGGCCGTCATTGGAGCCATGGGCGAAGCTGACACCGGTACAGGTGAAAATCAGCAGGCCGCGGATCCACAAAGGCGGAGGAGTCTGGCCTTTCGGCGCTTCATAGAGGGCTTTGTTTTTGATCAGCAGCCGCATCGCCAGCAGCAGCAGGGCGGCCATGCCGAAGCCGACGAGCGGCGAAATCAACAGCGACATGCCGACTTCCGTGGCCTTCGACCAGTCGACGCCGCTGGTGGCAGTGCCTGTCGGCGCCAGGAATTGATTGGCGAGACCGACGCCGACAATCGAACCGATCAGCGTGTGCGAGCTGGAGGCGGGCAGGCCCAGATACCAGGTGCCGAGGTTCCACAGAATGGCGGCGGTCAAAAGTGAAAACACCATGGCAAGACCGGCGCTCGAACCGACCTGCATGATCAGTTCCACCGGCAGAAGCGAGATGATACCGAAGGCAACGGCACCGCTTGCGGTCATGACCCCGAGAAAATTGAAAATGCCCGACCAGATCACGGCGATCTCGGCGGGAAGCGAATTCGTATAGATCACCGTTGCAACGGCATTGGCGGTGTCGTGAAAACCATTGACGAATTCAAAGCCCAGGGCCGTAACCAGCGCAAGCCCAAGAAGAATCCACGGCACGGCGACCGAGCTGGTCAAATCCTGGGTGAGTGAATATCCGACATAAAAAAGGCCGCCGATCAGGATGGCGACCACCGCATAATTAGGCCAATTGCCTAAATTGCTTGGTTTGTCGAGCGGGTGTTCGTCTTTCAACAGACGTGTGTCAGTCGCATTGCTTACCGTCATCAGGAAATCCCCAGTATTTGCTTCAAACACTAGGGGGAACGCTAAAGCCGGCGCGTGAACTCTTGATGACAACTTGCGCGCGGACGTTTGAGCGTCTAACGCTTGAGGCAGATAAAAACTATGGAAACGCCATGCATAAGGTTGTCATAAGCGGTACCGGTGTCTTTACGCCGGAACTCTCCATCAGCAATGCCGAACTCGTTGAAGCATTCAACAGCTATGCCGTGCGGCAGAACGAAATCCATGCCGATGAGATTGCGGCAGGCACGCGCGCACCGATGACGATGTCCGCGGAAGACTTCATCGTCCGCGCATCGGGGATCGAGCGGCGCTACGTGCTCAACAAGTCGGGAATTCTCGATCCGGCGATCATGCATCCTGTCCTGCCGGAGCGCAGTGATGATGAACTGTCTGTCATGGCTGAAATGGCGGTCAAGGCGGCAACCGCGGCGCTGGCCAAGGCCGGCCGAACCGCTGCCGACGTGGATGCCGTGATCTGCGCCGCGTCCAATCACGAGCGCCCCTATCCGGCGATTGCCATCGAGGTGCAGGAAGCGCTGGGAATACAGGGTTTCGGCTTTGACATGAACGTTGCCTGTTCGTCGGCGACATTCGGCATCCAGGCGGCGGCCGACATGATCCGTTCGGGATCGGCCCGCGCCATCCTCATGGTCAACCCGGAGATTTGCTCCGCCCATCTCGAATGGCGTGACCGCGACTGCCATTTCATTTTCGGCGATGTCTGCACGGCGGTGCTGCTGGAGCGCGACGACCTTGCAACCGCACCGGACCGGTTCGAGATCATCTCGACCCGCTGCCTGACCCAGTTCTCCAACAATATCCGCAACAATAACGGGTTCCTGCGCCGCACGCGCGAGGGCCACATGACCGACCGCCGCGACATGCTGTTCCGTCAGGAAGGCCGCAAGGTGTTCAAGCAGGTCGTGCCGATCGTTTCCGACCTGATCCTTACCCATCTTGCCGACGAGAATATCGCACCGGCACATCTGTCGAGGCTCTGGCTGCATCAGGCCAACAAGGGCATGAACGATCTGATCGGCTCGAAGGTGCTGGGGCGTGAACCGGAAACGGGGGAACAGCCGAATATCCTGCAGGACTATGCCAATACGTCCTCCGCGGGATCGATCATTGCCTTCTCCCAATATTCCGATGACCTTGCACCGGGCAGTCTCGGCGTCATCTGTTCCTTCGGTGCCGGCTATTCCGTCGGCAGCGTGATTGTGAGGAAGGTGTAGCTTGGCGGCATCAGAGCCTGTCACCACGGCGAAAACGTTGCGGCCCGATCCGTTGGAGTTCCAGTCAGGTGATTTTGTGTGGCCGAAGAAGCCGGGGGTTATCGTTCCCTATTCCGCGGCCTACGCGCCTGACATGCGGCAGGTTCCAACCGATTTTTACGACAGGCAAAAATTCGAGACCGAGAAGCGTGCTTACCTGGAGCAGGTGGCGAAATCCGATCCGGATTTCACCGCAGCGCGGGAAGCCCGGCTCAACAGGCTGGATTTTGAAGAGTTCGCAAAACGATATCACGGGCCGCAAAAGCTGAGCAAGGAATCGCTGGGGACGGGATCAATCGTCTACGTCGGACATGTGGCTATTCTTGAAATTTGCGATGGCAAGCCGTTTGTGATCGAAGCCGTTTCCGGCAGGGGCGTTGTCAGGCAACCCTATGAAAATTGGCTTGCTTCCCGTCCTGGGGAAGAGGTCTGGCATGGCCGCGTTGCGGACCTGCCGCAGGACCAGCGCTCGGAAATACCAGCCGAAGCAAAAAAATATCTTGGCCGCCCCTATGAATTCTTCAATCTGGATTTGAATGACGATTCCGGCTTCTATTGTTCCAAGCTTGTCTGGCTGGCGATCTTCCGCAGCTTGCAATTTGCCATCGATGACGATCCTGAGAGCGAGAGATTTTTCTGGTTCTCTCCCAAGCAGTTGATGAACGCCAGGCGAGTCCAGCTTCTCTACAGTCCTGGAAGTTATTTGGACAACTGAGGCTTGTTTGAAAGCGAGTATCGCTCGGCATCCCTGATTTCCGACAGGTGAACAAGTGCCGCCGCCGCTTTGCCCGCAGCCTCGACATAGCTGGCATCACGATGGACAAGCATGATGGAAAAGGCCCCGTCCATCAGCAGCACGATCTGCCGGGCGAGGGCTGGCGGCTCTTCCACTCCCGCTGTTGCCAGAACATCCGCCAGCCACGCCTCGAATTTCTTCTTGTGCGCGGAACCGATCTTGATGGCGGGGTGGCCGGGCATGTTGGCCAGTTCGGCAGCTGTCCGCAGGAAACCGCAGCCCTTCCATTTTTTGTGCCGCGCAGCCCTGGCCAGATGGGTGAAGATCGCTTCGACCTTGTCCGCAATCGTGCCGTCCGCCGCGTTGAACCACTTGGCAAACAGCGCAAGATTGGGCTGGTCGCGCGACTGGAGATAGGCGGCAACCAGATCGTCCTTGCTCTTGAAGTGATAGTACAGCGTCCGCTTTGTGAGCTCCGCCGCTTCCGCAACGGCATCCACGCTGACAGCACGAATGCCCTCCGCATAGAACAGGCGGCTGGCTGCATCGAGAATGCGGTCGCGGGTCGGGTCGGATGTCCTTGGCATGGCGATAAAGTATACTAGCTAGTGAATATACACAATGTGCATGGAGCATTACATCTTCGGCCTTGATCCTTCCCAGTGAAAGGCAAAATCGATGTCCGATCCCGTGCTCTTCGAAATCAACGGCAATATCGCGTTTCTGACCCTGAACCGGCCGGAAAAGCTCAATGCCCTGAACTACGCAACCAATGATCTGCTGCTGCAGCTTCTCGATCGCATCGAGGATGATCCCGGCATCCGCGCCGTCATTCTGACAGGCGCAGGCGACCGGGCATTTTCGGCGGGCGGAGACATTCATGAATTCTCGCAGAGCATAGGCGAAGGCATCGATATCGCCGTCAGGGCGTTCGTGCGGCGGGGGCAGGCGATGACCGCGCGGATGGAGGCGTTTGGCAAGCCGATCATCGCTGCCGTCAACGGCATTGCCTTCGGCGGCGGTTGTGAAATCACCGAGGCGGTGCATCTGGCCGTTGCGAGCGAGCGGGCCGTGTTTGCCAAGCCTGAAATCAATATCGGCATCCCGCCGACCTTTGGCGGCACCCAGCGCCTGCCGCGCCTTGCCGGCCGCAAGCGCGCGCTGGAACTGCTGTTGACCGGCGATACCTTTTCAGCGGCGAGAGCCCTGGAACTCGGGCTGGTCAACAGGGTGGTTCCCCATGAAGACCTGCTTCCCGCAGCGCTTGAGCTTGCCGGCCGTATTCTGCGTCATTCCCCGGTGGTGGCTGCGGGCATCATCACCGCCGTCACACGCGGGTTGAACATGCCCATCGGCGAGGGGCTGCAGATGGAAAGCGAACAGTTTGCCCGTGTCGCCGCCTCGCACGATACGCGGGAAGGGTTGAATGCCTGGATCGGGCGGCGGGCCCCCGTGTACCGGGGGAACTAGCTGGGATTCAGATCCGGTCCATCAGGGCATACCAGCTGAGCGCGAGAAACAGCAGCGGCGCGCGGAAGGTGCGCCCGCCCGGAAAGGCCGGTACTTTCAGCTCTTCCAGCAGTTTCAGGCGGTCGCGGTTGCCGGCGACGGTCTCGGCATAGAGCTTGCCGACATAGTTCGACAGCATCACGCCATGACCGGAATAGCCGCCCGCCGAAATGACGTTGGGCATGACTTCGCGCACGAAAGGCTGCCGGGGCAGGGTGATGCCGACGGAGCCGCCCCAGGCCTGCGTGATTTCCACGTCGGCGAGTGCCGGATAAATCTCGGCGATCTGCCGGCGGATATGGGTGCTGATATCGAGCGGATTGTCTGCGGTATAGGCTTCCCGTCCGCCGAACAGCAGCCGCCCATCCTTGGAGCGGCGGAAATAGCGCACGACAAAGCGCGAGTCGTCGACACTTTCGCCGCCGGGCAGGACCGGACTGTCTTGGCCAAGCGGCACCGTGGCGCCGATGAACGAGCGGATCGGCATGACATGCGAAGCGCTGATCGGTTCGAGGTTGCCGCCGTATGCATTGACCGCGATCAGGCATTTGGCGGCCGTCACGTTGCCTTTGGCCGTTGCCACCGTCACCCGTCCGTTCTGCGAGGTGATGCCGGTAACCCGGGTATTCTCGTGAAGACGGGCTCCGGCCCGGGCTGCTGCTTGTGCTGTGCCAACCACAAGTTTCATCGGCTGGATATGACCGGTGCCCGCATCGTAGACGCCGCCGAGATAGCGCGTGGAGCCGAGGCGTTCCGCTGTCTCCGCCGCATCCATGTAATGAATATGTGGATAGCCGAAACGGGTTGCCATCAGTTCCGCGTGGGCGCGGTAATCTTTCAGATAGCGCTTCTTGTGCACAACGGACATTTGCCCCGGCACGAATTCGATGTCGATCTTGTGCGTGTCGGCGAACTGCAGAAGGTGCGCCTTCGCCTCTTCGGCAAGGTCGAACAGCGCCTTGGCGCGGGTAAAGCCATACTGTCCTTCCAGCTCCTCCGCCCAGGCGCGCTGCCCGGTGCCGAGCTGACCGCCATTGCGCCCGGAGGCGCCGTCACCGAAACGGTAGGCTTCCAGCAGGACGACGTCGACACCCGCCGAGGCGAGGTGAACGGCGGCGGAAAGGCCGGTAAAGCCGCCGCCCACGATGACAACGTCGGCGGTGCGCGAACCGTCCAGTGCCGGATATTCGGTGCGATCCGCAATGGTCGACTCATACCAGGAGACGCCGGGGGAAATCGGTGACTGATAGGGCATGTTATGAAGCAATCTTGTTTGCTGGTTTGCTGCACGACCATTGTGCGTGGTTCGACAAGCTCACCATGAGGGGAAGGTATTGGCTGCAATGCCGATTCTGCGATCCTCCATCTCCCACATGGTGAGCTTGTCGAACCACGCACAGTGCTCCTGCAACCAAAGAAACCTCACTCAAATCAGACGTTCAACAGCAGATATTCACGCTCCCATGGACTGATAACCTCCATGAAAGTCTCGAACTCCGCCCGTTTGATGGCTGCGTAGGTGATGGCAAAGGACTGTCCCAGCATGGCCGTCAGGTCCTTGTCCTGTTCGAACAATATGGTCGCCTCGATCAGCCCGCGCGGCAATTCGATCAGATTGTCGTTGACCGTGGTCGAGGCCGGTGCATCCGGCTCGATCCTGTTGTTCATGCCGAGCAGGCCGCAGGCGAGCGACGCCGCCAGGGCAAGATAGGGATTGGCGTCGGACGACGGAATGCGGTTTTCCACACGCCGGGCATTGGGGTCCGAACGCGGCACGCGGAAGGCCGTCGTGCGGTTGTCATAGCCCCATTTGACATTGACCGGCGCAGAAGCCGCCGGTGTCAGCCGCCGGTATGAATTCACGTAGGGCGCGAACATGACCAGAGAGGCCGGAACATGCTTCTGCATGCCGCCGATGAAGTGGCGGAATGCCTCGCTTTCACTGCCGTCGGGATTGGAAAACACGTTGCGCCCGGTCTTCTTGTCGACGATCGACTGGTGGATATGCATGGCCGATCCGGGCTGGCCCTGGATGGGCTTGGCCATGAAGGTTGCATACATATCGTGCTTCAGCGCCGCTTCGCGGATGGTGCGCTTGAACAGGAACACCTGGTCCGCAAGCTCGACGGGATCGCCATGGCGCAGGTTGATTTCCAGCTGCGCCGCACCTTCTTCATGGATCAGCGTGTCGATCTCCAGGCCCTGGCCCTCGGAGAAATGATAGATATCGTCGATCAGTTCGTCGAACTCGTTGACGCCGGCGATGGAATAGCCCTGGCCGCCGCCGATGGCACGGCCGGACCGGCCGACAGGCGGGGTCAGCGGATAATCGGGATCGGGGTTCTTCTTGACGAGATAGAATTCGATTTCCGGAGCCACAACCGGCTTCAGGCCCTTCTTGCTGTAGGCGGCCACAACGCGCTTGAGCACGTTGCGCGGGGTGAATTCCACCGCAGCGCCATCCTTGTTCACGAGGTCGCAAATGACCTGCGCGGTCGGGTCACTCTCCCACGGCACGACCGAAAGAGTAGAGAGGTCAGGCATCAATTTCAGATCGCCATCGTCTTCCGGATAGGAAAAGCCGTAACCGTCTTCCGGATAGTCGCCAGTGATCGTCGCCATGAAGACGGCGGATGGAAGTGCCAGTGACGTATTGGACGTGAATTTCTTCGACGGCATCATCTTGCCGCGGGCAACACCAGCCTGATCGGGCGTGATGCATTCAATGTCTTCGATATCCCGCCAGGCCAGCCATTCGGAAGCTTCGCGCCAGTTTTTTACGCCGCGTGTGGCTTTGACATAGGCAGGCGTGCGCCGCCGCGTTGAAGTCCGTGCGGGTTTCTTCTCAGGGGTTTCAGAAGGCATCAATCACCAGAATTTATTACGGTTTTCGGATGATAGATCAAAACTCATCGCTATGGGAAGGCTGGCACGAGAAAATTGTGGTCGTGTTTTTCGCCGTCAAAAACCAAAACCGTCCGCAATCGCTTGCGGACGGTGCAAAGGTACGAAGCTGAACTCTATGCGGCGTGTTTCGGCGTAACAGCAAGCTGCACACCCAGCGCCTTCAGGACGCCAAGCAAGGTGGTCAGTTTGGGATCGCCCTTGGCGCTCAGCGTTTTGTACAGGGCTTCCCGCGTGACACCTGCTTCCCTGGCAATTTGTGTCATGCCTTTTGCGCGGGCAACGATTCCAAGGGCGTCGGCAATATAGCTTGCATCGCCTGTTTCAAATGCATCGCTCAAGAGTTCGGCCTGTGACTCCGGCGTATCGAAATAGCGCGCCGGGTCGAAGGGGGTTGTCCTGATCGTCATTTTTCTTTCTCCAAATCCGCAACGAGAGCTTTAGCCTTCCGGATGTCTTTCTGCTGGCTGCTTTTGTCGCCACCGCACAGAAGAATGATCAAGACCGTTCCATGCTGGACAAAATAAAGGCGATAGCCGGGGCCGTGGTGAAGACGAAGCTCGCTGACACCCTCGCCGACAGGCTGCACGTCGCCGCTGTGCCCATGCCGAAGACGCACAATCCTTTGCGCTATCATATGCCTGGCGTGCCTGTCCTTCAGGCGATCCAGCCAATCCGCGAAGACCTGTGTTTGACGTATCTCAAGCATGTAATAATTAGATTACAAATGCGATGACGTCAATCAATCCAGACTTTCGGGTAATTCGCCGTCAAAAACCAAAACCGTCCGCAATCGCTTGCGGACGGTTCAGCGCGCCGTGCTGGTTCCAGACCGAAACCAGAGAAGGCCACGGTGAGCTATTGCCGGGTGACGACCACCGGGATCAGCAGGTCGCCCCAGTTGCCGTCGCCGCCGTGGTGGCGGGCGGAGCGGACCAGCTCCACGGACACGCCGGCATCCACTGCCTTCATGACGGATTGGTTGAGGCGATGCAGATCATTCGCGACCATGCGAATGACAGCCTGCTGGTCTGCATTCATGGCCGATGATTGCTCCTCGGCCCGTTCCTTCACGCGTGTCTGCGGTGCCATGATGATGCTCCTTGTTTCTGGCGTTGCAGTGGAACAATCAAATGATTGTCCCGTATGGACCGGCGGCATGTAAGGGCCTCGCCGACGGTCCGGATTGGGTGCCTGTTACTCGGCTGCCGGACGGAACTGTGCCGTCTCGGTCGATTCCTTCATGGCCGTCGTCGACGACTGACCGCCCGTGATGGCCAGCGAGACCGCATCGAAATAGCCCGTGCCGACCTCGCGCTGGTGCTTGGTGGCGGTGTAGCCGTTTACCTCGGCGGCGAATTCCGCTTCCTGCAGCTCCGAATAGGCGGACATCTGACGATCCTTGTAGCCGCGTGCCAGCTCGAACATGCCGAAGTTGAGCTGATGGAACCCGGCCAGCGTGATGAACTGGAACTTGTAGCCCATCGCACCCAGCTCGCGCTGGAACTTGGCAATCGTCGCTTCGTCCAGATGCTTCTTCCAGTTGAACGACGGCGAGCAGTTGTAGGCGAGCAGCTTGTCCGGATGTTGCTTGCGCACGCCTTCGGCAAAGCGCTTGGCCTGTTCGAGATCCGGCTTCGACGTCTCGCACCAGATCAGGTCCGCATGCGGCGCATAGGCGATCGCCCGGGCGATGCAGGAGTCGAGACCGTTCTTGACCTGATAAAAGCCTTCCGTGGTCCGTCCCGCATCATAATCGACGAAGGGGCGGTCGCGCTCGTCAATATCCGAGGTCAGAAGCTTTGCGGCTTCCGCATCCGTGCGGGCGATGACCAGGGTCGGCGTTCCCATGACGTCGGCAGCAAGCCGCGCGGCATTCAGGTTGCGGATATGGGCAGCGGTCGGGATCAGAACCTTGCCGCCGAGATGGCCGCACTTCTTTTCCGATGCCAGCTGGTCCTCATAATGCACGCCCGCAGCGCCAGCCTCGATGAAAGCCTTCATGATCTCGAAGGCATTGAGCGGGCCGCCGAAGCCGGCTTCCGCGTCGGCAACGATCGGTGCGAACCATGTATCGACTGACAGGCCCTTGCCTTCCGCGGTTTCGATCTGGTCGGCGCGCTGCAGCGTCTTGTTTATGCGTTTCGCAAGCTCCGGCGCAGCGTTTGCAGGGTACAGTGACTGGTCAGGATACATGGCGGAAGCGGTATTGGCGTCGGCTGCAACCTGCCAGCCGGAGAGATAAATCGCCTTAAGGCCCGCACGCACCATCTGCATCGCCTGGTTGCCCGACAGAGCGCCAAGGGCATTGACGAAGCCGTCTTCGTGGATGAGCTGCCACAGTCGGTTGGCGCCGTTTTCAGCAAGAGTATATTTGATCTGAACCGAACCGCGCAGTTTTTTGACATCGTCAGGCGTATAGGGACGTTCAATACCATCGAACCGACCTCCCGGAGCATTGGGTACGAGATTGTAAAAATCAGTCATTATCTTTCTCCAGCTTCTGTTGACGCGATCGCAGACAGGTCGTTTGGGAGTTTCGATGGCTGCGTTCATGTGACTGAATTTACATTGCGGTGCAGTAATTCCAATAAATATCGCCGTAATTGGCGGATTTATCGAGTTAGCATGTCTCTGCTTTGACAAATATGATTTGTAAATCTGTAAATTTTGTAATATTGGTTGATTGCCTGAAATTGTGTAAATTTTGTCAATATTGCTGACATAAGGGGTGGAAATGGCTGAAGGCAAGATTTTCGCCGGTCCCCGCATCCGGCGCATCCGCAATGAGCAGGGGCTGACGCAGACGGCCATGGCCGAAGCGCTGGGCATTTCGCCGTCCTACCTCAATCTCATCGAGCGCAACCAGCGTCCGCTGACGGTGCAGCTGCTGTTAAAACTGTCATCGACCTACAAGATCGAACTCGACACGCTGCAGGCCGAGACCGGCTCGTCCATGGCGGCACTGAAAGAAGTGTTTTCCGATCCTTTGCTCAATGGTGAATTGCCCGGCGACCAGGAGCTGATCGAGATCGGCGATGCCGCACCCAATGCGGCAGCCGGTGTCATCAAGCTTTATCGCGCCTACCGGGAATCGCTGGAGCGCCTGTCCGACCTCTCGGGAATGCTGGCAAAGGAAGGGCATGTGCCGTCGCTGTCGGCGACGCGTTTGCCGCTCAGCGAAGTGCGGGAAGTGCTGGAGCGCAAGCCCAATCATTTTGCCCGCATTGAAGGGGAGGTCGACAGCTTCATCCATCTGATCAAGCCGGGCGATGATCTCTCAGGCGCCTTGAAGGCATGGCTGAAAAGCGAGCACGGAATCACGGTGCGCGTCCTGCCGGTCGCGACCATGCCGAACTGGCGGCGGCGCTATGACCGCCATTCGCAGCGCCTGTTCATCTCGGAACGGCTGTCGCCATTCGATCAGCTGCGTGAACTGGCCATCGAGGCGGTGCTCATCCGCATGCAGGTGGTCATCGCGGCGGAGATTCAGGAGCTGAAGCTATCCTCCGACGAAGCGCGCCGCATCGCCCGGTTCGAATTTGCCCGCTATGCCGCCCAGGCCCTGATGATGCCGTATCAGGCGTTCCAGACCGCTGCCCTGCGCGCCCGCTATGATGTCGATGTGCTGCGCTCGCGTTTCAATGTCTCCTTCGAGCAGGCGGCCAATCGGTTGACGACCCTGCAAAGACAGGGGGCTGCCGGCATTCCGTTCTTCATGCTGGAGGTGGATCATGCGGGCAACCGCTTCCGCCGGGCCGGGGCACAGGGCTATCCGCAGTCGCGCTTCGGCGGCGAGTGTCCAAAGCTGGCGGTGCATGCCGCCTTTGCCCAGCCGGGGCAGATTCTGGTGGAAGCCATCGAGATGCCGGGTGGCGCTGAATTCATGACCATTGCCCGCACGCTTGAGGGGCCGCAAGGCAGTTTCAATGAACGCCCGCGGCGCACGGCGATCCTGCTCGGCTGCGATATCGGTTTCGCCGATGAAACGGTTTATGGCGCTGCGCTCGGCGGCAGGAATATCGGTGCGACGCCGGTCGGTCCGGCCTGCCGTCTCTGCGAGCGATCCGCCTGTCTTTCGCGTGCCGAGCCGCCGGTCACCCGTCCGCTGGGGCTGGATGAGATGGTGACGGGCCTGAGTGCTTTCGATTTTCAATGATGCCGCTGGATTTGCGGGCGAAAACGATGCAGAAAGCGACAATCGCCAGTCGTTTCCCAAACTCACCGCAGATTTGAAATTTGGCATTGTACCCGCATGAGTGTTTCGTCCGTCCCGCTGCCGCCGGTTGCTGCGCCCGATCCCGCCAAGAGCGCGTCGGAGACCGCGGTCGGCTGCCTGCTGGTTGCGGGCTCGGCAATCGCCTGGAGCACGGGCGGTGCTCTGACCCGTTTTCTTGAAACCACGGATAACTGGACCGTGGTGTTCTGGCGGTCCGTATTCGCCGGGCTTTTCCTTTTGTGTTTCATGCTGGTCCGCGATGGTCCGCACGGAACGTTGCGGCTGTTCCGCAACATGGGGCTGGCCGGGGTGGGCGTCGGCATCTGTTTTGCCATCGCGTCGTCCTGCTTCATCGTTGCCCTGTCCTACACGACGGTCGCCAATGTCCTGCTGCTCCAGGCGGCGGTGCCGCTGCTGGCGGCGCTGATTTCCTGGGTGCTCTTTCGCGAAAGGGTCAGCCTTGCAACCTGGGGTGCCATTGCCGTGGTGATTGCCGGCGTTGCCATCATGGTTTCCGATTCGCTGGATGGCGCGGTTTCCCCCATCGGCGACCTTCTCGCCTTGCTGATTGCCATCGCCTTTGCGTCCGCCACGGTGATCACGCGGCGCAAGGCGCATCTGCGCATGACACCCGCGGTTTTTCTCGGCGTGGTGATGGCCGCCTGTGCGGCCTCGGTGATGAGCGGATCATTCTCGGCGAGCGCGCGGGATTTCGGTTTCCTGTTTGCTCTTGGGGCCGTCAATCTTGGTCTTGGCCTTGCCCTTTTCGTCAGCGGCGCCCGTCTTATCCCCTCGGCGCTCGCCGCATTGATCGGAACGCTCGAGCCTGTGCTCGGGCCCGTCTGGGTCTGGCTTTTACACAATGAAGTGCCGACGCAGCGCACCATCATCGGCGGCGGTATCATCCTTTGTGCGTTGCTCTTTCATCTGGGCTGGGAATACCGGCGCCAGCGTGCGGCTTCGACACGAAAGCCACCAGCCTGACGCCGTGCACCAAAATGCGGCGATCAAAATTGCGTTGATCAGCAACTTTAGATGAGGGAGTTGCTGCAACCCTGTTGACGAAGTGATCGCAATCTAAAAAGGTAGGGGAAATTTGGGAACCCCTGGCACGGCTGAAAGATCGGGTGCCAGCAGCATGGAGGCATTTTATGGGTATCAAATCCATCCTTTTAACGGCCACTTTCGCCCTTGGGCTTGCCACGGCAGCCGGCGCGCAGGAACGCGTTGTCAATGTCTACAACTGGTCCGATTATATTGATGACAGCATCCTGGCTGACTTCACCAAGGAAACGGGCATCAAGGTTGTCTATGATACCTTCGACTCCAATGAAATCCTCGAAACCAAGCTGCTGGCAGGCGGAACCGGTTACGACGTCGTTGTTCCAACCGCATCCTTCCTGCAGCGCCAGATTGCCGCCGGTGTGTTCCAGAAGCTCGACAAGTCGAAGCTGCCGAACCTGAAGAACATGTGGGATGTGATCAACCAGCGCATCGAAAAATATGATCCGGGCAATCAGTACGCTGTCGACTACATGTGGGGCACAACGGGCCTTGGCTACAATGTCGACAAGATGAAGGAAATTCTCGGAACGGATGCGCGTCCGAACTGGGATATCCTGTTCAAACCGGAAATGGCGGCCAAGTTCAAGGATTGCGGTGTCCATGTGCTTGATTCTGCCTCGGATGTCCTGCCGTCCACGCTGGCCTATCTCGGCCTCGATCCGGACAGCAAGAATCCCGACGATCTCGCCAAGGGCGCGGACCTGTTGACAGCGGTTCGCCCGTCGATCCGCAAGTTCCATTCGTCGGAATATATCAATGCACTCGCTGCCGGCGATATCTGTCTGGCACTCGGCTATTCCGGCGACATCCTGCAGGCCAAGTCGCGTGCGGAAAAGGCCAATGCCGGCGTGAAGCTGGACTACGCCATTCCGTCACAGGGTGCGCAGATGTGGTTTGACGTGATGGCCATCCCTGCCGATGCACCGCATGTGGCCGAAGCGCACGAGTTCATCAATTACATCATGCGTCCGGAAGTTGCAGCGAAAGCCTCGAACTTCGTGTCCTATGCCAATGGCAACAAGGCCTCGCAGGAATTCATCGACAAGGCCATTCTGGAAAATCCGTCGGTCTATCCGGATGCGGCCACATTGGCCAAGCTCTTTACCGTGACGCCTTACGACACGAAAACGCAGCGAACCGTCACGCGGCTCTGGACCAAAGTGGTAACAGGCCAGTAAATCTCGAGAAAACCCCGGCAGAAAATGCCGGGGTTTTTAACGTCAAGACCAAAATGCCGGGGCAATCATGAAATCACTGGGAAGCTTTCGCCGTAAATTCGCACCTTGGAATGATCCTGAAGCAAAACCCTATATTTCCTTCGAGAATGTAACCAAAAAGTTTGGTGACTTTACCGCGGTCGATGACTTGTCCCTGACGATCTACAATCGTGAATTCTTTGCCCTTCTCGGCGCATCCGGCTGCGGCAAGTCCACGCTCCTGCGCATGCTGGCCGGATTTGAAGAACCGACCTCGGGCCGTATCCTGCTGGACGGTCAGGATATGCGCGGCATCCCGCCCTACAAGCGGCCGGTCAATATGATGTTCCAGTCCTATGCCCTGTTCCCGCACATGACGGTCGAGGGCAACATCGCTTTCGGCCTGAAGCAGGATGGCATGCCGAAGAATGAAATCGACGCGCGTGTTGCGGAAATGCTCAAGCTGGTCAAGCTCGAGCAGTTCGCCAAGCGCAAACCGCATCAGCTGTCCGGCGGCCAGCGTCAGCGCGTGGCGCTTGCCCGCTGCGTTGCCAAACGGCCAAAGGTCCTGCTTTTGGACGAACCGTTGGGGGCACTCGACAAGAAGCTGCGTGAAGAAACGCAGTTCGAGCTGATGGACCTGCAGATGAAGCTTGGCCTGACCTTCGTCGTCGTGACGCACGACCAGGAGGAGGCCATGACCATGGCCGATCGCATCGCCGTCATGGACAAGGGCAAAGTCAAGCAGGTGGCAACGCCCGCGGAAGTCTACGAAGCCCCGAATTCCAAGTTTGTGGCGGATTTCATCGGGAATGTGAACATGTTCGAAGGTACGGCCTCGACAGTGATGCCCGGCAAGGTCGACATCGATGTCCCGGCCGACAGGATCACCATTCGCACGGATGCAACGCGCGACTGCTCCACCGGCCAGTCCGTCGGGTTTGCCATCCGCCCGGAGAAGATCCGCCTCAGCCGCAAGGAACCGGCAAACACTGCTGTCAACGCGGCGCATGGCGAACTCTACGATATCGCCTATTTCGGCGACATGACGGTTTTCCACGTCCGGCTTGAAAGTGGCCGGATCATCAAGGCTGCCAGTTTGAATGCGGTGCGCACGGTCGAAGACCCGCTTGGCTATGACGACAAGGTCTGGGTCAATTTCGATACCGACGCCGGCATCCTGTTGACGGCTTAGGGGGCTGCCATGCAAAAATTGATCGCGTCCGTCGTCAGCCGCCTCGTCATCAGCGTTCCCTATCTGTGGATGCTGATTTTCTTCCTCATCCCGTTCATCATCGTCTTCAAGATTTCACTCTCGCAAGTGACGATGGCGATACCGCCCTATACGCCGACGATTGATGTCTGGGCGGGCTGGCAGGGGCTGATCAACAGCGTGTCGCAGTTCTCCTGGGACAATTATACCTTCCTCGGCAGCGACCCGCTCTATGTCAAAGCCTATCTGTCCAGCGTGATCATTGCCGCCATTTCGACATTCCTGACGCTGCTGGTGGGCTATCCCATCGCCTACGGCATGGCGCGCGCGCCCGCCACCGTCCGGTCAACCCTGCTGATGCTGGTGATCCTGCCCTTCTGGACAAGCTTCCTTATCCGCGTCTATGCGTGGATCGGTATTCTCAAGCCTGAGGGGCTGCTCAACCAGTTTCTTATGTGGGCCAATGTCATCCACACGCCCCTGAACATTCTCAACACCAATACCGCGGTGCTGATCGGCATTGTCTATTCCTATCTGCCGTTCCTGGTGCTTCCGATCTATTCGACGCTGGAAAAGATGGATTATTCCCTGGTTGAGGCGGCGGAAGATCTTGGCTGCCCGCCCATCACCGCCTTCTGGAAGATCACGTTCCCGCTGTCGCTGCCCGGCGTTGTCGCCGGATGTTTCCTTGTCTTCATTCCGGCCGTCGGCGAATTCGTTATTCCCGATCTTCTCGGCGGGTCGGAGACATTGATGATCGGCAAAACCCTGTGGAACGAGTTCTCCGCCAACCGTGACTGGCCGCTGTCTTCCGCGGTCGCCGTGGTTCTGCTGGCGCTGCTCGTCGTGCCCATCGTGCTGTTCCAGCGGTCGGAAGCCAAAGCCCAGGAAAGCGAGAAGTGACATGAACACCACCTGGTCCCGCTTCAATATCGTCTCGCTGGTCATCGGTTTCGCGTTCCTGTACCTGCCGATCGTGCTGCTGGTTGTCTTCTCGTTCAATGAATCCCGCCTCGTCACCGTATGGGCCGGCTTCTCGACCAAATGGTATGTGTCGCTGTTCAACAACAAGAGCTTTATCGATGCGGCGTGGGTGACCATCCGCGTCGGGTTGATCTCGGCGACCTTCGCGACGATCCTCGGAACGCTCGGTGCCCTCGCGCTCACCCGCTATACCCGTTTCCGCGGGCGGATGCTGTTTTCAGCGATGATCTATGCGCCGCTGGTGATGCCCGAAGTCATCACCGGCCTGTCGCTGCTCCTGCTGTTCGTCGCCATTGGCTTTGACCGGGGTATCTGGACCGTCACGCTCGCCCACATCACATTCACCATGTGTTTCGTGGCCGTCGTGGTGCAGTCGCGCCTGGTCACGTTCGACCGTTCGCTCGAAGAGGCGGCCATGGATCTCGGGGCGACGCCGGTCACCACCTTCTTCAAGGTTACCCTGCCGGTGATCATGCCGGCGGTGGTATCCGGTTGGATGCTCGCCTTCACGCTGTCGCTCGATGATCTCGTGATTTCAAGCTTCACTTCGGGTCCCGGTGCCACCACCCTGCCCATGCGCATTTACTCGCAGGTGCGTCTCGGGGTGACGCCGGAGATCAATGCCGCCTGTACCATCCTGATTGCCGTCGTCGCGGTGGGGGTGGTGATCGCGTCGATTGCCAACAAGCGCCGCGAGGTGCAGAAGGCGCGTGACGAGCAGGCCGCTGCCCGTCACTAACCTCTCGATGCACTAATTCGCCGGTGCAATGATCGGCGAGATAAACGGATTGTCCCAGGAACCGCCGATAAAGAAGCGCGTGTGGTTGAATACTGGCGCAGGCTTCTGCTCGGCGGGTGCGGCTTGCGCCGTCGCGTCAGCGGGCGCTGGAGCAGGGGCTGCTGTTGCCGCTGGCGCCGGTGCGGGTACCGGTGCCGCAGCAGCAGGAACAGGCACCGCATAGTCTCCCGTCAAGGCCAGGCTCTTGCCGATAAGGGTGACAATGCCGGCAAAGCTCAGCACGCCGGATTTCATCTGGACTTGTGCGGTCTCGAGGGCTGCCACACCGTCCATGATATTGGCCTTGATCTCCATCCGGTCGAATGCCAGCCAGGCGTCGGTTTTTTCATTCAGGCTGAAAAACCGGTCCGTTTTGGCCCGGTTGAGCAGATTGTTGAAATCGATGCTTTTGATCTGCCCCGTGCCGAAGCGCATGCTGAGGGTGCCCTTGGCGTTCTCCATGGCCGATGACCACCGGGAGATCGGTCCCTTGAGAAGAAGGGATATCGTGCCTTTGCCGAGCTCGAACCGGTTGCCAAGCCCCAGCAGCGGAGCGATCGCCGCGCTGTTCACATCCGTGCCGTTGAGACGCAGTTCACCCGTGGCGCCGCCATCGCCTTCTTCGGCCAGCTGGAAACTTGCGGCAATGGAGCCGTTGAAGGCTGCGGCCTCGCCGATGTCGAAAATGGCCCGGCCGTTGCGAACCTGCGCGGTTGCGGCAACATTCGTCAGATTGACCGAGCCCGCCGTGGCCTTCTGGGTGGAGACGCGCAGGTCCACATTGGCCTGCTTGAGGAAGCGGGTATCGATAACCGCATTGGCATTGGCCGACCCGTCGGGCAGCGGCATGAAGCCTGACAGCACGGAGCGGAGGTCAAGCGTCTCGAAGGCGAGCGTGCCGGTGATGCTTGGCGTTCCATCGTTCAGGACGATTTCAATGCCGCCCTTTGCCGGATTGTTGTTCAGGGTTGCCGTCAAACCGTCGAGCTTCATGCGGTTGGCCGAGCCGGAAACCGTGGCGTCGAGGGCGAAGCTGCCAATCGGCGCGCCGGGAATGGATGGAGTCTTCGACCATTCCAGCGTCCGGCGCAGGGACGGGGAGGTTAGCGACAGGGTGCCTTGAAAGAACTGGTTCTTGGCAATATTGGCCGAGCCGTTGAAAGCAAGGGTGAGCGGCGTCGATGTCAGGTTCACCTGCAGCGGGCTGGTGCCGCCGGCCAGCAGCAGCAGCGCCTTGCTGGCGGAGCTGTCGATCTCGGTTTCCTCGCCATGCCAGATGGCATTGCCGCGGAAGCTGGCGACGCCCGAGGTCTGCGGCCATTCAAAAACGCCGCTGATGCTGGAAATCTGCTCTTCCGACCCGTTGAGCGGCCGCTTGAACGTCACCATCGCATCTTCGAGCCGGATACGTCCGAACGGCTGCGACGACACATTGCTCATATCCGGTTTTGCCGGATTGGCCTCGATGGCAGCCCGTGCCTCGCGCATGACGTCGCCGATGCGCCCATCGGTTTTTGCCAGGGATTCGCCGATCTGCGACAGGCTTTTGATCGGCTCGTCGATGACAAAACGCGGCCGGATGATGGTTGTCTCGGTGAATTCGGTCCGGCCCATCAGCGCGGAAAGCAGCGACAGATCGACTTCGATGCGTTCGGCTTTCATGAAGGGCGTGCCTTCACTCTGCCAGGGATTGCGGATGGTCACGTCGGCGAGCGAGGCGGAAAAGACCGGAAAGAACGAAATTTGCGGCGTCTGCCGCGATTCGACACTGTAGCCGGTCCAGTTGCTGAGTTCCTGAATGAGCCGGGCACGGATGACATCCGTGCTGACGAGATAGGGAATAGCGGCGAGAAGTCCCGCGGCGACGAGAGCCAATGCGATGATTGTCGCGAATATGTTCCTCGGCCGGTACCAGGACATGAACATTCCGATGTCTGCTGTTCTTCCGGCTGCACGCCGGAAGGTTTTACGCTTCTCCATCTACGGTTTAGCGATGATGCGTTGCAATTCAAGGGCCAGAGATCGTCAGGCGCCAATTTGTTGCAGAGCGTTTGCCATCGCATTGCGGACTGAATGAGGCGATGGGAAGCTGTCTTACAATTTTCAGTCGGCGAGAACGCGGGTCGACGGAAAACTGATTTCGACCATCGTGCCGCGCCCCGGCGCGGAATCGATGGCGAAGCTTGCGCGGTTTGCCTCGGCCATGGCCTTTGTCAATGGCAGGCCGAGACCCGTGCCGTCGGTGCGCGCATGTTTCGGTGTGGTGATCTGCTTGTACGGGCGCAGGGCCTGTTCGACTTCCTGCCGCGTCATGCCGATACCGGTATCGCGCACCCGCAGGAGCACGTCGCCGCTGGGTTCGTAACTGGTCGAAACGATCACCTGTCCGCCCGGTCCGGTAAAACGCACGGCGTTCGACAGGAGGTTGAGGGCAATCTGGGTGATCGACCGCTGATCGGCGACAATATCGGGCAGGCGCGAGGTAAGACTGGAGCGGATGATCACCCGCTCACGGTTTGCCTGCGGCTGCATGATCGCCACGGCCTCGGTGAGAGCGTCGTTCAGCGAAACCGCCTGGAAGTCGAACTCCACCGCACCCGCCTCGATCTTGGAAATGTCGAGGAGGTCATTGACCAGCGACAGAACGTGATTGCCGGAACGGCTGATATCGTGGAGATAGTCGCGATACCGCTCATTGCCGACAGGGCCGAATTTTTCGTCCGCCATCAACTCGGAAAAACCGATGATGGCGTTGAGTGGCGTGCGGATTTCATGGCTGATCCGGGCGAGGAATTCGCTCTTCTGGCTGGAGGTGCGCTCTGCCTCGCGCTTGGCGCTGAGCAGCTCTTCCTCGGCCTGTTTCCAATGGGTGATGTCCCGCAACACGACGCAAAAGCCTTTTGACGCATCGAGCTTGCCGATGGTCATGAACAGCGGGATGAACCGCCCCTTGCTTTCGCGGCCGATGACCTCGCGGCCGTCATTGAGAACGCTGGCAACCCCGTTGTCCGACAGGCTGCTGACATAGTCCATGGCCGTCCGCTGGCTCTCGATGGCAAAGAGCAGGGAGAACGCCTTGCCTTCCACGTCTTCCGGATTATAGCCAAACAGCGCCGCCGCCGAATGATTGACCGAACGGATGGCACCGGCGGAATCAAGCAGGATAACCCCATCCGTCGCGGTATCAAGAATCGCATTCAGCTCGTCGATGCGGGTTTGCAGGAGCTGCCGCTCGCTGTCGTCGAACCGCTGTTCCGGCGATTGCACCACGGGCGGCTGCGCCTCAGGCGACAGGGCCAGCAACAAGGCGCGTTCGCCGTCCTCGTCCCAGCGCACGGCCTGAAGGTGCGCCTGAACGCGCCGGGTCGTGCCATCGCTCAGACGCAGGTTCACACCGTCCGCCGTCTCGCTGTCGGCCTGTTCCGGATTCTCGGCGAAAAGTGCATTCAGGCCGCCTGCCGCGTTGATGCTCGCATGCGTTTCATAAAGCGTGGCGTCGAGCAGGGCCGTGTTGGCATAGAGAAGAATGCCATGGCGATGGATGAGGACCGGAAGAGGCAGGGCCGCCAGAACAGCGGTATCGACGCCTTGCCGGGCTTGTGTGCGGATATTCTCGGCAAAATCCGTCTGCGGTGCCGGATCGGCTGCAGTTGCCTTTGCCTCTTTGTCTGCCGACACGGTGAAACCGGGGCCGACGACTTCCGCATCGGGAACCGGCGGCACGACCGGATTGGGCACTGCCGGCTGTTCCGATGGCGCTTCGGCATTGGTTACGGCAGCCGCAGGGGCAGCTTCCTTCGGGTTGTCGGCCAGAACTTCGCGGCGCAGCCGTTCGGCGATTTCCCTGAAGGCATTGCGTTCCGCATCGTTCAGGCGCCCGTCATCGCGCGGAAGACGGTTGGTCTTCAACGGGATGACATTGCCTTCGATGATTTCAGCCCTGGCTTCGTCGCGGGCAGGCTCAACCGGTGCGGCGGGTGTGATGGCAATGGCGGGTTTTTCGCCATTGAATGCATCGACGGGAGCAACGGGCTTGGGCGCGAGCGCCTTGCCGATCGCCTCGGGATCGGTCGTAACGTCACCCATGCGGGCAACGCCGAACCCGCGAAAGCCCATGAACACCCGCTCGCGCGAATAGATCGGCAGGGCCGCCAGTTCGATGGGCACACGTAAATCGGTGCCTTCGATCGGCCACAGGACGGAGCGGCCCGACCATGTGTCGCGCCGTTCGAGAAGTTCAGCAATCTCGCCGCTGCTGTCGAGCCCGTAGACGTTGGCGACGTCGCGGAAGGATTTTCCGATGACCGCCGCCGAGTTGGGACCTACCGCGCCGACAAATTCGGGAGATATTTCGTCGAAATGCGCATCCGCATCCACCTTCCAGACAAAACGGACGGGGTTGTCGGAGGGCCTGTACTGAAAAGGTTCATCCTCGGACGCCGCGTTTTCCGCCTGTTGCCCCGCTGGTTCAACGGCAGTGGTGCTGCGCGGCGGTTCCGTGGCTTCGACGCCGCTGTCCCGGACATCATGGACAACGGTGATGGGCGGTGCCGCGGGCGGTTCGGGCTGCTTGTCCGCGGCTTTTACCGGTTGCTCTGCGCTTGCATGGACGTCGCGGATGGCGAAGAGAAGATGCAGGGCAGGGCTGTCGGTCAACCGCGCTATGCCGGCCGGCACAAAACCGTTGGCTGTCTGCACCGGGCGTTTCACCAGCCGGTTGCGTTCGAGGCGCACTTCGCGCACCAGATCGCCCAGCATCTTGTCGTTGAAGCCGATGCTGCGGAACTGCTCGGAGGCTGCCAAGACCGTGCCGGCGGCATCGATCATGGCCGCATGGGTGGTGCTGTCTCCAAAGCCCTTGATGGCCAGCGCGGCGATCTCCGCTTCGGATGTCAGTCGAGCCGTATTGGCGACGGACAGCAGGATGGCGGCTTCGCCGCGCGGCAGGGTCAGGTCGCTTGCCTGGAATGTCAGGATGCGGCTGGCCAAGCCGAAGGCCACGCGCAATGACACCGTGCGGCCATGGCCGATGGCAGGGAAACCGTCGAGCGCCATGAGCTGGCGTCTTGCCTGTACATTGAGCACGGAGCCGGCATCGAGAATATCGTCGATGGTCGCATAGCCAAGCGCGCTTGCACCCTGGCCATTCGCCCAGATGACATTCTCCAGATCCGGCGAAATGACCACAAGCGCATCGCCATTGGCAAAATGCTCGCGAATTTCATCCAGAACGGCAATATCGATGAATGGGTAAGTTCCAGACGTCATCGTTTGACCGGTGCACTCCACAATAAAGCATCCGCTGTCTGCGGATTGTCTTAATACTCTGTTAATAATCGTCTGGCGATCAATCGTCCACTCACAGTCCCTTACGTCACACGTCTTTCTCTTGGTTTAGTTAACTTGGAAGACGCTCCACAAAAATATTTGGATGAAAAATCAGACGTTTGATTGTGCGGTGCGAAAGAAATGTTGCAATGCACAATAAATTGGGTTATACACATGTCATGAATTCACAAGCAGTCGCATAGACCGGCTGCACATGGAAGGAACATATTATGAGCAAGACCACCAAACAGACTGCTGATGCGTTCTCGATCCCTGCCTTTGATGCGACCGCTGTAACCGATCAGGTTCGCGAATTCACCGAGAAGGGCGTTGCCCAGTCCAAGGAAGCCTATGCCAAGATCAAGGATCAGGCCGAAGCTGCCCAGAAGACACTCGAAAGCACGTTTGAAACTGCACAGTCGAACACCGCTGCTCTCTCCCTCAAGGCTCTGGCTGCGCTGCGCGCCAACACCGAAGCCAGCTTCGCTCATATCGAAGCCCTGATCGGTGTTAAGTCTTTCGGCGAAGTCATCGAACTGCAGAGCGCATTCGTTCGCAAGCAGGCTGAAGCCCTGACCGACCAGGCCAAGGAATTCCAGACAGTTGCAACCAAGGCTGTTGAAGAAATCTCCGCTCCGGTCAAGTCGGCTGTCGAGAAGGCAATCAAGGACGTCAAGGTCGCCTGATTTAAAGGCCTTTGATGAAAAAATACTCCGGCGGCCCTCCTCCTCCCGGCCGCTGGACAAGCAAGACCCGATAGTTCCTCCCGTATGGGTCTTGCATTAATGGAAAAGGCCGGTTCCTCCCCCGGCCTTTTCTTTTTTGTTGGTTTTTACCTTTCTGTTGCATCGGGTGCTTGCCAAAAGCATCAATCTTACGTATGTGACCCCTGTCGAAAAGAAGACGGTGCGCGGTCGTAGCTCAGTTGGTTAGAGCGCAGGATTGTGGCTCCTGAGGTCGGTGGTTCGAATCCACCCGTCCGTACCACTTCTTCCCAAAGCTCCCTAAAATACAAAGCCGAATGAAACCAGCCGTGACTGCGGTGCGGTGTCTTTGTGCGCTGCGGCTGATGCCGTGAACCGGCAGCTGCGCCTGTTCTCAAGCCGGTCTCGCCGCCCGGTGCATTCAATCCCTGCATGGTAAAAGCATTCATCGTCAATTGATCCCGGCGGGCGTTCATGCCAATGAAAACCATGCGCATATTGCTGGTTGAGGATACGCATGATGTGGGGGAGGCTATCGCCAAGCGTTTCGAGGCGATCGGCCATGCTGTCGATTGGGAAACCGACGGCCGTGCCGCGGCGGAAATCATCGATTTCACTGAATATTCGCTGATCATCCTCGATGTCATGCTGCCGGGCATGGACGGCTTTGAGATTCTCAAGCGCCTGCGCAGATCCGGCAATGCCGTTCCCGTCCTCGTGCTGACGGCGCGTTCCGAGATCGAGGACCGCGTCGGCGCCCTCGATCTGGGGGCGGATGATTATCTCGTCAAGCCCTTCGATTTTCGCGAGCTTGAAGCGCGCGCCCGCGTGCTGATCCGGCGGCGCACCGGCGGCGAGGCGACCAATCTGATCAAATGCGGCGATATCGCCATCGACCGCGGCGCACGGTCCGTCCATGTCGGCAAGCGCGAAGTCCAGTTGAAGCGGCGCGAACTGACATTGCTTGAAGTCATGGCGGCGCGGCCCGGCCGCGTTTTCAGCAAGGACGAACTGCTCGACCAGATCTTCGGGTTCGACGAGGCCGCCAATGCCAACGCCATCGAGCTCTATGTCGGCCGGTTGCGCAAGAAACTGGAAGGCGCGCAGGCGCGCATCGTGACAGTGCGCGGGCTCGGCTATCAACTGGTGGCCGGCGATGCAGCATGAGCCGTCCCTCTTTGCCCGTCTGGCCCGGCGTATTTCGCTGGTTCTGGGTATCGGTGCGGCGATTCTTGTCAGCGCGGCCTGGTATTACGCGGAAACAGCGGCCGACAAGGCCTATGACCGGCTGCTTGTCGGCGCTGCCCTGCAAATGGCCGAGAGTCTTTCCGTCGAAAGAGGCGCGCTCAGCGCCCGTTTGCCCACATCGGCATTCGAATTGCTGGGACTGGCCGAACGCGACCGGATTTTCTACCGCGTCATCGATACCAACGGCAAGACCGTGACCGGATATGATGATCTGCAAAACCCGGCGCCATCGGACGGCGCGCGCGACGCCGTCAGCATCAGCGAAGGTATCTACAAGGGCGAGGCGGTGCGCATCGCCCGCGCCACCCGCGTGCTGGCGGACCCGTCGGTGACGGGGCATGCCTATGTCGTCGTGGCGCAGACCAACGAGGCGCGCTCCGCCCTGACGCGGGAACTGACGCTGCGTGCCACCATCCTTGTCGTCGTCATGAGCTTTCTCGCCTTTGCCGGTGCCATGCTGGCCATCCGCTATGCCTTGCAACCCGTGGAGCGATTGGGGGCGGCTGTGCGCCGCCGTGACCCGCATGACCTGACGCCCGTCTCGGTCGGCGTTCCGCGCGAACTCGATCCGTTTGTCAGTTCCATCAATCATTTCATGGGCCGCCTGAATGAACGCGTCGACCTGCTGCAACGGTTCATCGCCGATGCTGCCCATCAGATCCGGACACCGCTGACGGCCCTGTCCGCACAGATCGACCTTCTTGGGCATGACAAGCTGGACAAGACCGGACGGCAGCATTTCGAGCGGGTGCAGCAGCGCACCGGCGAGCTGGCGCGCCTGACCAACCAGTTGCTCAGCCACGCCATGGTCATCCACCGCGCCGACTCCATCCAGCTCGAGCCGATCAGCCTCGTCGATGTGGCCCGCCGTGCCTACCGCGCCGCCATTCCCATCACCGTGGACCCCGATATCGTCATCTCGTTCGAAGCGCCCGATGACCGCCCCTTTGTCCTCGGCGATGCGGTCAGCCTGCGCGAGGCTATCGTCAATGTCATCGACAATGCCCTGCGGCACGGAACGGATCAGCGGCTTGAGGTGCGGGTGCGCTCCGATGCGCTCGACGCCTATGTCGAGGTCGAGGATGACGGCCCCGGCATTCCGCCGGAAGGCTGGGAAAAAGCCACCCAGCGTTTCGCAACGTCGAAATCGCACGAAGGCAGTTCCGGCCTTGGCTTCGCCATTGCCCAGGAAGTCGTCAATGCCCATGGCGGCACGCTGGGTTTTCGCGCACGGGACGAGAAGAGCTTCACGGTTATCCTGACATTGCCGTTGCACAAGGGGCCCGCGAAATGATGAAACGTTTCACGGCCGCCCTGATTGCCACGATCCTAGCCCTGACATCGCAGGTTCTGGCGGCAACGGACAATCATACGCGATTTCCGGCGCTACAGACGGAAACCGGCAAGCTGACGATCTATTCGACCACCGATCTGGCCGCCATGAAGCCGTTGATTGACGATTTTCAGCGCACCGCGCCGGGCATATCGATTGATTACATCGAGTATCTCACCAATGAACTGCATGCGCTGGCCAGTGAGGCCTGCCGCAAGGACGAGCCGCTCGGAGACCTGCTCCTGTCGTCGTCGGTGGATCAGTTGCTGAAACTGGCCAATGATGGCTGTGCCGCGTCCCACACATCGCCGGAAACGCTGCGTGTGGCGGATTGGGCCAACTGGCGCGACGAGGTTTTTGGTTTCACCTATGAACCGGCCGTCTTCGTCTACAACACCCGCAAGGTCCCGCCGGCCGAGGTGCCGCGCACCCATGTGGAACTCGCCGACCTCCTGCGCGAACGTCTCGATTACTATCGCGGCCGTGTCGGCACCTACGATATCCGCCTCTCGGGCATCGGCTATTTGCTGGCCTTCAACGACGCCCGGCAGACGAACACCGTCTTTGGCCGCTTGCTGGAAAGCATGGCACGCGCTTCTGCGGTGGCGCGATGCTGCACCGGCGAAATTCTCGAGGAGGTGGCGAGCGGCCGCCTCTATATCGGCTACAACATGCTGGGTTCCTATGCCTATGACGCGGCGCGAAGGCATCCGGACCTCAGGGTTGTCGTGCCGCGGGACTATACGCTGGTGCTCAGCCGCGGAGCGCTCATTCCCAAATCCGCAGAGCGCAGCGACCTTGGCGCGCAGTTCCTGGATTATCTCCTGTCGGAGCGCGGCCAGTCGATCGCGCGGAGCAATGCGTTCTATTTTTCCGAAACGGGCGGCCTGCCGCCGGATGTCGACGGGCCGCAGAACCTGAAGGAATCGGGAATTGCGCAACCCATCCGCATCGGGCCGGGGTTGCTGGCAGTGCAGGATTGGGCGCAGAGACAGCGCTTCATCGAGGATTGGTCGCGCTCATTGATCGAGCTCAACAGCCCGGAATGGACGCGGGAGTAAATTAAAAAAGCGAGCCTTGGTCCGTGCCGGGCGCGACAGGCTTCTTTGCCGGAGCCGGGCGTTCCGGCTTTGGCCGCACAGGGTTAATGTCGCCTTCTCCGGCGACAGCCTGAACCTCGCCATCCTGGAAGCGCAGCGTCAGGTGATCGCCGCTGCCGACCGCCGCCGCGCGCTTTACCGGCGCTCCCGCTGGATCGAGCACGATGGCAAAACCGCGCTCGAGTACGCTCTCGTGCGAAAGCGTTTTCATCAACCGTTCGAGTTCGCCGCCGCGCCGTCTGGCCCGGTCCAGCCTGATGCCGATGGCCTGATCCTGCCGCCGTTCCAGCTGGGTGAGCGATTGGCGGCCCCGCACGGCAAGGCGGGCAATCGGTTCAGGCGACAGACGCTGGGTATGACGGGCAAAGACAGCGCGCCGGTCACGCAGGAAGACGCTCAGGCTGCGCGGCAGGCGGTCGCCGAAAACAGTCACTTCCCGCTGCTTTTCGCGGAACCGCTGCTGCAGGACCCGCGGCGACAATTGCCGGGCGCGACCATCGAAATGCGCACGCTTTTTCTGGGTGTTCGCCTGCAGGGCGCGGCCGAGCCGGGCGGCGGTTTCGTCGAAATGCCGCCGGGGCAGGGCAAGCAGCTGGTCGGCGGAGGGCAGGGCGCGAGACAGGGCGCGCTGGGCCTGACGGCGATTGTCGAGGTAACGCGACATGCCCGCCGCCAGCCGCGCGCCATAGGTTGCAACGCTCGCCTGCAGGTCAGCCCGCACGGGTACGGCCATCTCAGCCGCGCCGGTCGGTGTTGGAGCACGGACGTCGGCGGCAAGATCGATCAGCGTCCAATCCGTTTCGTGCCCGACGGCTGAAATGACAGGAATATCGGAGGCCGCAACGGCGCGCACGACGATTTCGTCATTGAACCCCCAGAGATCTTCCAGGCTGCCGCCGCCACGTGCCACGATCAGTACATCGGGCCGGGGCAAGGCGCCGCCCGGCTGCAGGGTGTTGAAGCCATTGACGGCGGCGGCCACTTCCGCGCCGGAGGTTTCGCCCTGCACGCGCACCGGCCAGACCAGCACATGCAGCGGAAAGCGGTCGGTAATGCGGTGAATGATATCGCGGATAACCGCGCCGGTGGGCGAGGTGACCACACCGATGACGCGCGGCATGAAGGGCAGCAATTGCTTGGCGGCCGGATCGAACAGGCCTTCAGCACCGAGCTTGCGCTTGCGTTCCTCCAGAAGCGCCATCAAAGCCCCGGCACCGGCCGGTTCCATCTGCTCGATGACGATCTGGTATTTCGACGAGCCGGGATAGGTGGTCAGCTTGCCCGTCGCGATGACTTCCATGCCCTCTTCGGGCTGGAATTTCAGCCGACTCATGCTGCCGCGCCAGACGACGGCCTCGATACGGGCCTTGTCGTCCTTCAGGGAAAAATAGGCATGGCCCGAGGAATGGGGGCCGCGATAACCGGAAATTTCGCCGCGCACACGCACATGGCCGAACGTGTCCTCAACAGTGCGCTTTAGCGCTCCCGAGATTTCGGATACGGAATATTCGGCAACGTTGGACGTCGATTCGGACTTTTCGGTCATTCCCTATTCCTAACGGGGTGATGAATGGCGTCAAGTCTTGGAGGCCTGTGTTGCAGGGCCGGGGGATGAAAAGGGGAATGCTCATGACGCAACGTCTCAGTCTGCGCCATTATCTGATGATCGGCGCCGCGATGATCGTTCTGACCGCCGTCATCCTGCTGTGGATGGGCCGCAATCCCATCTGCACCTGCGGAACCGTCAAGCTCTGGGTGGGCGAAGTCAACTCGTCCGACAATTCCCAGCACATTTCCGATTGGTATTCCCTGTCGCACATCATCCACGGCTTTCTGTTCTACGGCCTTTTGTGGCTGGTTGCGCGCAGCAAGCCGGTGGGCTTCCGCCTGCTCCTTGCCATTGTGGTGGAAGCAGCGTGGGAGATTTTCGAGAACACCGACATGGTCATCAACCGCTACCGTGAGGCGACCATTGCGCTTGGTTATACCGGGGACAGCGTGCTGAACTCGGTGTGCGATATCCTGTTCATGGTGATCGGCTTTTTCTTTGCCTCCCGCGCTCCGCTCTGGCTGACGATCATCATCGCCATCGTCTTCGAATTGCTGGCGGGGTATGTCATTCGTGACAATCTCACACTTAATATCGTGATGCTGGTCTATCCGCTCGATGCCATCAAGGCATGGCAGGGCGGGCTGTAAGCAGCCCTGCCTGCTACCAGCCCGGAACCAGCTCTGTCGAGCGCACCTGCCGCAGGCGCTGGTTGACCTGGTTTGGCGCGGCCGCCGGCGCCATGCTGACCGGGGTTGGCATCGACAGGTTATCGAGGCTTTCGACGATATGCTGCGCCAGCGCATCCACGATGGCGGAGGGCTTGGTGTGGCCGCGCATGATACCGATGCCGAACTCAGGCAGGCGGCCAAAGCCGTCGGCTTCGGTGAGCACACGCATGCCGGGGCGCAGGGCGCATTCCGGCAGGATCGAGACGGCAAGGCCGGCAAGCACCGCTGCTGCCAGGACCGTCGCCGACCAGCTGGTGAACAGGATGCGATAGTCGTGATGCATGGTGTCGAGCACGTCGATTGCCGCGGCGCGCCAGATGCAGGTGGGTCGGCCAACGGCAAGCGGCAGCACCTTCTCCTCATGCACCGTATGGTGCGCCGAGGTGACCCAGAGCAACTGCTCGCTTCGCACCACTTCCGAACGGCGCATGTCGTCGCACTGGGTGACCAGCGCCAGATCGAGCTGTCCCTTGCGGATCATCTCGTCGAGATTGACCGTGGGTTCGCACACCACCGAAAGTTCGACACGCGGGTTGGACCGGGAAAAGCGCGCCATGATTTCCGGCAGGAAGCGGTCGGCATAATCGTCGGGCGTGCCGATGCGGATATGGCCCTGCAGCTGCGTGTCGTCAAAGGCGGCGATGGTTTCACCGTTGAGCTGCATCATGCGGCGTGCATAGGCCAGCAGACGTTCGCCGTCTTCGGTCAGCTTGTTGGTGCGGCCATCGCGCTCAAACAGTGCCTTGGAAACCCGCTCTTCCAGCCGGCGCATCTGCATGGAGACCGCTGACTGCGTCTTGTTGACCGCATCAGCCGCTCTGGTGAAGCTGCCGCTGTCGGCAATGGCGATAAATGTCTGCAATTGGTCAAGATCAAGAGGCGCACTCATGGCTTTGCTCCCGGACGGTTCAATCCATCATTATTATTGAACGTTTACATGAAAAACATTCGTTTGAATAATCAATTTTTGTGGATCATTCTACGGATGTTCAGGAGACGCCTGTGTTGAAACGATACCGGGCGTAATGCGTAGAAAATGGTTTCCACGCGATTCAACCCTTCTTGATCAGCGCCATTCAAAAAAGGAGTAGGGCGATGACGACGACAACGAGAACGACTGAAGTAAATGGATTGGTGCCCGCGATCACTTTCGCGCTGGCTCAGGCCTTTGGCTTTGTCACCCGAATGATCGTCGCCCGCCGCAATCGCAAAACGATTTTGAGCCTCGGTGAGTGGAACGATCAAATGCTGCATGACATCGGTGTCACGCGCGGTGATCTGCATTCGGCCCTTGGCACGTCGCTGCTTGAAGATCCGAGCGAAAAACTGGGCGCATTGGCCGATGTACGGGCCCGTTTGCGCGCAGCACGCTCGATCAGCTGAGCATCGATTTTGACGGTTTAGCAGGCGTCCCATTCACACCGGAATCCCCTCCCGGTGCCCCGCCTGCCCACTGCCCGGCCTTCTGGCCGGGCTTTTTCTTTGTGGGGCCGACTATTTGTTGCGATCCATGCCGCGCAGATACTGGTCGAAAATCGATTCCACACCCTTCTGATACTGCTCGTTGGTTTTCCGGCCCGTTTCGAACATCTGGTCGAGGACATCCTTGAACGGATTGTTGGCAGCGGGCGGCTGGTCCGGCTGCCGGGGCTGAGGCTCCGGTGCCGTGCGCTGTTGCGCGCCGCCGCCGAGCATATCGCCGAAGATTTTGCCGAGGGGATTGTCGCCGAACGGGTTCTGCGCGTTTCCTGTCGGCTGCTGCCCTTGCGGCGTTGCGCCGGGAAACCCGCCGCGCGTCATCTGTTCGAGGATTTGGCCAAGCGGATTGTTGCCCCACGGATTGGCCTGGCCCTGCGGCTGCTGCGGCGCTCCGGCGGCGCCGCCGCCGAGCATGCTTTCCAGAATCTGGCCCCAGGGGTTGGCGGCGCCCGGCTGGTTCGGGGCGGTCTGGCCGCCGATGCCGCCGCTTTGCCGCATCATCTGCTCGATGAAATCGCCAATGACATTGCCGCCGCCGAGCCCGGCCGCCGCAAACTGGCCCGTCGACTGCTTGTAGAGCCCGCCCATCGTCATCGATGCGAGCACGGGCAGCATCTGCTGCAGCGTGCTGACGGCGATCCCGGTCATCCGCGCGGCATGATCGGCGACGGCACGTGATAATTCCTTCGAGCCGAACAGATTGTTCAAAATGGCATTACCGTCGGCAATGCCTGCCGGATTGAAGGCCGCCTGCGGATTATCAAAATAATTGACGTGCTGGCCCGACGACAGCGACTGGATGAAGGCACCGACACCCATGGGATCGGCGGTATTGCGCTGCAAGCCCTGCGAAAAGGCCGGCATCAATGCCTCGATGGCGGCGATTGTCTGTTGTTGGGAGAGCTGAAACTGGCGGGACAGTGCCTCCACGGCCTGCCCACCCTGTCCCTTCAGGAACATGTCTACGAGATTCATGGCGCCGATCCTCCTTCGGGCTGATGCACGAGAGAAGAGTAGCCCTGCCGATAAGCAAAGTTCAATCTTTTTATCGGCTTAGAGTGCGTGGTTCGACAGGCTCACCATGAGGGGAGTGGTTTGATGCAACGCCAATCGCGAAGGTTGCAGAATAAGGCTCCCTGCAATCCTCACCCTCCCTCATGGTGAGCCTGTCGAACCACGCCCGGCGCAGATGCAGTCAGGTCGGTTCAGGGATATGAATCCGGCCATTAAACCTTAAAAATACTGCGCCAGATTCTTGCGGATACGTTCCAGCGGATCGACGGCGGGATCGCCGGGCGTGAATGTTGCACCGGTAATCGTTTCATAGGCCTGGATATAGACCTTGGTCGTCGCGTCGATCATATCCTGCGGAATCTCGGGGATATCGTCCTTATACGGATCGCAGCGCTCGACCACCCAGGTGCGGATGAAATCCTTGTCGAAACTGACCGGGCGCTTGCCCGGCGCATAGCTGTCGGCAAACCAGTAGCGGCTGGAATCCGAAGTGTGGATTTCATCGGCCAGCACGATGTTGCCATCCGCATCCGTGCCGAATTCGTACTTGGTATCGGCCAGGATGAGGCCGCGGCTGGCGGCGATTTCCTGTCCGCGCGCGAAAAGCTTGAACGCATAGGCGGAAATCGTATCCCACTGCTCCTGCGTCAGCAGCTTCTGGTCGAGTATTTCCCGGGCGGTCAGCGGTTCGTCGTGGCCGCCATCGAACGCCTTGGATGTCGGCGTGATGATCGGTGCGGGAAGCTTTTCATTGTCCTGCAGGCCGTCGGGGAAGGTCGTGCCATACATCTCCCGCTTGCCTGCCTTGTAGAGCGTCAGGATCGATGTGCCGGTGGTTCCGGCGAGATAGCCGCGCACGATGATTTCGACCGGCAGGATATTGAGGCGGCGGGCAACCACGACATTCGGGTCGGGATAATCGAGCACATGGTTGGGACAGATATCCTTGGTCTGCTCGAACTGGTAACGCGCGGTCTGCGTCAGCACTTCGCCTTTCAGCGGAATGCAGGCAAGAATCCGGTCAAACGCGCTGATGCGGTCCGTGGCGATAATGATGCGCCGTCCATCCGCCAGATCATAATTCTCCCGGACCTTGCCGCGGTAATAGTTCGGCAGTTCGGGAATGAAGGCTTCAGTGAGCGCTTTGTGTGTGGGCATGGTGTGAAGAATCCGCGTCAGACAATCTGGCTTCCGCATAACACATAAGTCGGGGAACGGGAGTCAAATTCTGTCGCTAGCGCCCGCCGGTTACATCGAGAAGCGCCCCGGTCACATAGGATGCCGCATCGCTGAGCAGCCAGACGATGGATTCGCCGACTTCGTCAGCCGTGCCCGGCCGCCCGAGCGGTGCCGTCACGCCGAGGCGCTGGGCCCGGTCGGGCTGGCCGCCGCTGGCATGAATGTCGGTCTCGATCAGCCCGGGGCGGATGGCATTGACGCGGATGCCTTCGGGGCCAACTTCCTTGGAAAGGCCGATGGTCAGCGTATCCATCGCCCCCTTTGATCCGGCGTAGTCGACATATTCCGACGGCCCGCCAAGACGGGCTGCGGCAGATGACAGGATGACGATTGATCCACCCTTGCCGCCGCGAGACCGCGCCATCCGGCGGACACCCTCGCGGGCGCAGACATAGGCGCCGAGAATGTTCACATCGAACATGCGCTTGAGACGTTCGGTGTCGATATCCATCAGCTTGGATGCGGGCGCTACGATACCGGCATTGACGACAAGGCCGTCAAGTTGGCCGAGTTCTTCGGTCTGCCTGAACATGGCGATGACATCGGCCTCGTTGGCAACGTCCCCCTGTATGGCTTTTGCCTTGCCACCCGCTGCCATGACTGCCGCAACGACGTCGTCAGCAGCGGCCCTGTTGCCGATGTAATTGACGCCGACCGACCATCCCTTTTGACCGGCAAGAATGGCCGCCGCACGGCCAATGCCACGGCTCGCACCGGTGATCAGGATGGTCTTGGTCATCGCATGTCTCCCAAAGGGTGGAATTAGTAGGCATACTCCAGAAAAGCGGGTTCAACCGAGCCGCCCCAGACAGTGTTGTACTGGCTGAGCATCTGCTCGGCTGAGGTTGTACCGCGTGCGACAACTTCCTCCAGCGATGCGAGATAATGCGTCTCGTCAAAGCCTTCGCTGTTCAGCAGCGCGCGGTTTTTCAGGCCAAGGCGCGAAATCGCCAGCACGTCGCGGGAAATGTCGTGCACCGAGCGGTTGCGCAGCGTGGCGCGCAGACCCTTTGCCGGCACCTCGTCGCGCAGGGCCTGCACTTCCGGGTAGGTCCAGTCGCGGGTGAGGGCTTCCGCGGCATCCAGTGCCTCGGCGTCGTAGAGAATGCCGACCCAGAATGCCGGCAGCGCGCAGATGCGCCGCCACGGGCCGCCGTCGGCGCCGCGCATTTCAAGGAAGCGCTTCAGCCGCACTTCCGGGAACAGCGTGGAAAGATGGTTCGTCCAGTCGCCCATGTTGGGCGTGGCGTCCGGAATGGAATCTTTCAGCGCGCCGTTCATGAACTGGCGGAAGGTCACATGCGTGCAGTCATGGTAACGGCCATGGCGCAGGACAAAATACATCGGCACGTCGAGCGCCCATTCCACGTAATCGGCAAAGCCGAAATTTTCATTGAAGATGAACGGCAGCACACCGGAACGGTTGTTGTCCGTATCGCGCCAGATATTGGAGCGCCAGGACAACAGGCCGTTCGGCTTGCCCTCGGTAAACGGCGACATGGCGAACAGCGCCGTGGCGATGGATTGCAGTTTCACCGAAACCTGCATCTTGCGGCGCATGTCGGTTTCCGAGGCGAAGTCGAGATTCACCTGGATGGTGCAGGTGCGGTACATCATGTTCAGTCCGTCCTTGCCGACCTTCGGCATATAGTTGGACATGATGTTGTAGCGGGACTTCGGCATGCGTGGCGTTTCCGCCAGGGACCATTTCGGACTGCCGCCAAGACCCAGGAAGCGGATGCCGAGCGGCTCGGCTATCTCGCGCACCTGCGCCAGATGCGCGTTGGTTTCACGGCAGGTCTGGTGAATGGTGGAGAGCGGTGCGCCCGACAGTTCGAACTGGCCGCCCGGCTCCAGCGAAATAGCGCCCTGGCCGGTCGGTTCGACGAGGCCGATGATATTGCCTTCGTCAATGATCGGTTCCCAGCCCAGCTTCGACTGCATGCCTTCCAGAATGGCGCGGATGCCGCGCGGACCGTCATAGGGAACCGGGCTGTTGTCTTCGGTATAGAACGGGAATTTTTCGTGCTCTGTGCCGATGCGCCATGCGGATTGCGGCTTGGAGCCCTGGGCGAGGTAAGTCGCCAGTTCTTCCGTACCGGAAAGGGGCGTCTCGTCTGTTGTATCGCGCGCCATGGATGGTGCTTCCCCACTAGAATTTTTGAACTTGCGGCGTGATTGGCTGTTTTCGGAAACGAGCGCAAGCAAATTTCGCTGATGCACTCATCAAGAGAATTTGTAACTCACCAATCGCCGATCGTCGCCTGAATAAGCGCGAGTGCGGCAACGGCGGCAGTGTCGGCGCGCAGGATGCGCTGGCCCAACGGAATGGCGGTGACGAACGGCAGCTTGCGCAGGGTTTCGCGCTCCGCATCCGAGAACCCGCCTTCCGGCCCGATGAGAACGCCAAGCGGCCCGCGCGGCAGACTTTGTAGCAGCGGCAGCGGGTTATGGGTATCATGACCTTCGTCGCAGAAGATCAGGCGTCGGTCCGGATCCCAGCCATCCAGCAGTTTCTCGAGCCTGACCGGCTCGCGTGTTTCCGGGATGGCCAGAACGCCGCATTGCTCCGCCGCTTCGATGGCATTGGCCTCGATCCGATCCATGCCGATTCTGGCGACCTGCGTGTGCTGGGTAATCACCGGTTGCAAAATGCCAGCGCCCATTTCGACGGCCTTTTGCACGAGGTAGTCGAGCCGTCCCTGCTTGAGCGGGGCAAAACAGTAGATGAGATCGGGTGATTCCGGCTGCCCCCGCGTCAGTTCAAGCGGCTCCAGCGCCAGCTTCTTCCTGCTTTCAAAGCGCAGGGCAGCGCGCCATTCGCCATCCCGACCGTTGAAAACGAGGATTTCATCGCCGTCCTTCATCCGCAGCACATTGGCGAGATAGTTGACGGCTTCCGCCGGGGCGTCCGCCCGCCTGCCGGCCGCCAGATCCGCGGTAATATAAAGCCGTTGCATTCTGTAATTTGCGCGCATGGAAGATGGATGCCAGAGAGGGGATGGGGCGGTCAAGCAGGCGATGTCAGCCGAGAGGCGGCAGGCGTCGTTTCACCGGCGAGGATTTGACGATGGAGGTGTTGGTTTCGGCCTTTTCCGCCAGCCGGTCGAGCAGCGTGTCCAGCTGTTCCATGGTGCGGAAATGCAGCTTGCCGACAAAGCAATCGTCGCCCGTCACCTTGTCGCATTCGGTGATTTCAGGCATCTCCTGGATCAGCCGCTCGACAATATGCAGCATGCCGGGCAGGGGCCTGACCCGCACGATGGCTGTCAGATTATAGCCGAGCGCCGCCGGGTCGATATCGACGGTGAAGGCGCGGATCACCTTCTTTTCCTCGAGCCGCCGCAATCTCTCGGACACGCTGGGAGACGAGAGTCCGACTTTCTGGCTCAGTTCCTTCAGCGAGATTCGCGCATCTTCGATCAGGATACCGAGGATGGTCTTGTCCATTTCATCGAGCATAGCAACCTCGTAAGGCAGATCAGGCGTTTTGCCTGCATTAAACAGGTCAAGCGAACTTTACGCCTTTTTCCATATATATCAAATTGCCATTGCTCCGAATAGTCTGTGGTGTGAGACGAAAGGACAGGTGGCATGGAACGGGATATGGCGAGAGGCAGCGTGGAAATGACCGCTGCGATGATGATTTCGGGCACGATCGGCTGGTTTGTGCTGATGTCCGGTCAGCCGGTCTTATCAGTCGTGTTCTGGCGCTGCGCCTTTGGTGCACTGACATTGCTCGGCGTTTGCGCCGCACTCGGTCTGCTGCGTCCGAATGTTATTTCTTTGAAGCTGTTCGGCCTTGCTGTTCTTGGCGGCATCGCCATTGTCCTCAACTGGGTGCTGCTCTTTGCCGCCTATTCCCGTGCGTCCATTGCCATTGCGACGACAGTCTACAACGTGCAGCCGTTCATGCTCGTCGTGTTGGGCGCCCTGATCTTCAAGGAGAAGCTGACATTCACCAAGCTGTTCTGGCTGGCGGTCGCATTTGCCGGCATGCTGCTGATCGTTCAGGCCAAGCCCGGCGGCGGTTACACGGGCACGAACTACATGGCCGGTATCGGCCTGTCGCTGGGTGCAGCCTTCCTCTACGCCATCGCATCCATCGTGGCCAAGCGGCTGAAGGGCACGCCGCCGCACCTGATTGCGCTGATTCAGGTCTGCGTCGGTATCGTGCTGATGGCGCCGCTTGCTGATTTCAGTGTCATGCCGAAAGGCGCAGCCGAATGGGGCAGCATCGTCACGATCGGTGTCGTTCATACGGGATTGATGTACATTCTGCTCTATAGCGCCATCCAGAAGCTGCCGACCCATCTCACGGGATCGTTGTCCTTCATTTATCCCATCGCTGCCATTCTGGTTGACTATTTTGCCTTCGGGCATCAGCTGCAACCGATACAGTTCCTGGGTTCTGCAGCCATTCTCGTTGCAGCGGCCGGCACCAGCCTTGGATGGAAGCTGGGCCGGTCGGTGCCGGCAAGTGTCAAAATCTGATCGCGGTTACCACTTGATTGCCATGCTATATTTGTTCTATATGCCACTAAAGAGCATATTATGTCTGACGTATATAGAGCAGAACCATGGAACTCCGTGCACTGAAACGCAGCGAGATCGAACAGGTCTGGGCCATCGATCGCCGCGAGATCATTGAAAACCTTTATGCGCTGCGGGGCGGCAAGCTCGTCCTGCACGCGGAATATTTTGATGTTCCCGGCTGGGAAGAAGGCGAGGCGGAGAAATACACGCCCCTGCTGCAGGAAAGTTTCGATCGGGGTGGAAAATTCTTCGGCTTTTTCGACGGCGATACACTGGCGGGCGTTGGGGCCGTCGATACCATCTGGCGTGGCCCCGGGAAGGATCTCCTGCAGTTGAGTTTCCTTCATGTCGGCAATGACTATCGCGGCCGGCGCCTGGGTATGCGGCTCTTTGAGCACTGCAAGGATGTTGCCAGGGAAATGGGCGCACGGGGGCTGTACGTTTCGGCGATACCATCCGAAAATACGGTCAATTTTTACCGGCGTCTCGGTTGTGTCGTCACGGAAGCGCCAGACGCGGATCTGGCGGCCCTGGAGCCGGACGACATCCAATTGGAATGCATTTTCAGATAGAATAATGCATATGAGTTATATCCCCAGAACGACCGGGATATAACCGGCGGCCAAAGTCCGCACCGTCGAGGGCGGTGTCAGCAGGCTGATATCCTTTGTGGGCGGCGGGCAGGCCTCATAGCCATCCCATGACCAGAGATAGGTCTGGCCCCGATGCACCAGATAGGCATTGTCGCCGGAGGCGATCATGCTGCCGTCCGGCAGGTCCAGGATCGCCGTTGCAAGCGGGTGGTGTTTCTTGCCGCCGTTCCCCTCGAGGCGCTCCCCGTGCAGCACACGATCCATTTCCGGTGCCGATGGTTTGCCCATGCCATCGGCCCATGCGGCCTGAAAAGCCTTCGCCCGTTGCCGCTGGCAATAGAAGCATGGGCGGTGTCCGGCGCTGAGCGCCGTCGCTTCATCGAGGAAGAACAGCTCGGTCCAGCTTTGCCGGGCCATGACGGCGCGCCGGACGTTCCTGAAGTCGCAGACACAGATGATCCACGCTCTCGTCGACCAGCGCCGTTTCAGCAGGGTGCGCGTTGACGGGTCGTGGATGATGCCGCGATTGCCCATAAAGGTCCCGCGCTGGGGAACGGCGGTGATATCGCCGAAGGGTGTGACACGGTTTTGCAGGGGCATTTGATGGCTTCCGGCTGTGAGGGGTCCATGCTATCGCAGGATCATCGTCAATGCGATCATCAGGCAGGTAGAATGCGCGTTCTCGTTGTACAGAATTATCAGAATACCGGATTGGGACTGGTTGGACAGGCCTTGGCGGAAGCCGGTGCACAGATTGATCTGGTGCAGGCCCATACCGGTGAACCGCTGCCTGCCGATGATGCGGGTTACGACGCACTGATCTCGCTCGGCGGCGATCAGAATGCCCTTGCCGACGACCAGTTTCCCTATCTTCCCGCGCTTGCCAGGCTGATCCGGCGTTTTGGCGATGCGGACAAGGCGGTGCTTGGCATCTGCCTGGGCAGCCAGCTTGTCGCACGCGGTTACGATGCCGAAAACATTCTCGGGCGCCCGCAGGAATTCGGCTGGCATGCGGTCACTGCGACGGCCGAAGCGGCAGCCGATCCCGTGCTGTCCGCTGTTCCCCACGCCTTTCCGATCTTCCATTGGCACAGGGATACATTTTCCCTGCCGGAAGGCGCCGTGCATCTCGCCTCGAGCGCGATGACCCGCAATCAGGCCTTCCGCATCGGGCGGGCGGTGTACGGTATCCAGTTCCACTTCGAGGCGGACACCGCACTGGTCGAGGAATGGCGGCATGTTTTTCACGACGAGATCATGAGGGACAACCCGGCCTGGCTTGAAAACTATCCGGCGCGGGTCGCGGAAAGTGGCGCTGCCGCCGATGCCGCGGGTCTTGCTTTGGCCCGCGCCTGGGTGGCGCTGATCTAGCGGCGGGCGATTCAGTTGCATCTGTGCAACAGGCAAAATTTGAATCAAATTGCCCCGTCGGTATTCATGGGGAGCGTGGCTTTCGTTCACTTGCTGGAAAGAATTGTGCGCTGTAGTTGCCGGGCCGGTTAGCTGGCATGAAGCCAGGCCGTAGAGACTGATGGAAACGCCCGAATGACTATGAAAAGTGCCGCCCTTTTGACCGCAATGATGCTTGCATCGATCCTGTTCATGGGCGCCGAACTGGTATCGGTTGATGCCGGAGGCCGCACCGTATCGAGCGACGGCTACGGAATCAGCTCCGCTTCGCGTTAAGAGTTGTTCTAGACAATCGCTTCCAGAAAAGACTTGCCTTCAGCGTCGATCTTGATGGCGCTGAGGCGCCCGCTGGCATAGGCGCCGGTATCGAGATTGACCCGGTTCTGCCGCACTTCCACATCGCTGGCCGGTGTATGGCCATGCACGACAACCTTGGAATGCAACCGGGGATCGTCGAGAAATTCCCAGCGAATCCAGATCAGATCTTCGGGATTTTGCCGGTCGAGATCAACGCCGGGTCTGATGCCGGCGTGACAGAAGAAAAAATCGCCCAGTGTCATCGAGCGCCGCAAACCGCGCAGAAACTCCACATGGGTTGCCGGCACGGCGCGCAGCAGGGCGGAGCGTCCCGCCGATACCGAGGCTGGATCGTCAAAATCGATCGTCACGCCATAGGAGCGCGCCGTCTGCCTGCCGCCGTGCCGGGCGAAGATTCCATTGATGTCGCCGGTGGCCAGAAAATCCAGAAATCCGATATCGTGATTGCCCGCCAGCGTCAGCATGCGGTGATTCTTCCTCTGGGCATTGACCAGATGGTCCAGTACCCCCCTAGAATCCGGGCCCCGATCCACATAGTCGCCAAGATGCACCGCCACCCAGTCGAACGGCGGCGACTTGGCGTTTTCAGCCAGAATGCGCCGGTGCATCTCCTGCAGCAGATCGAGGCGGCCATGCACGTCGCCGATGGCATAAACCCGCAGGCGGTCGGGACCGCGCGCATGTTTGAAGTCGACTGTCTTCATGGGCGGTCCAGCTCCCTCTGCCTGCGCCGCAGCCGCGACGTTTCCTGCCAGGCATTGCTGCGTGCCGCGTCCTTTTGTGCCTGCTCGATAAAGTCGATGTGCCTGTGCACGGCAGCCCGCGCCCCCTCGGGGTCTGACGCCATGATGGCATCGGCGATGGATGTGTGCTGTTGCAGCAGCTTTTCCCGGGCGCCGGGAAAACCGTAGATGATGGTACGATTGTAGAACACGTCGTCCGCGAGAAGCCGGTAGCACGACCGCAGCGTGTGCAGCAGAATGATGTTGTGGGCGCATTCCCCGATGGTGCTGTGCAGTTCGACATCCAGCTCGGCTTCCCTTTTGAAGTCATCGGTCTCGTAGGCGCGCTGCATCGCGTCAACAATCCCGCGCAAAAGCAGGCGGTCATCATCCGTTGCCCGGCGGGCGGCATAATCCGCTGCGATGCTTTCAATCTCCCGGCGGTATTCGAGATAGTCCGCCGCGGCCTTCGGATGGCTCGAGATCAGGTCCATGACGGGCTTGGAAAAGACCTCGCCGATGACGTCGGCAACAAATGTTCCGCCGCCGTGGCGGACGACAAGCAATCCCTTGGCCTCCAGCACTTTGAATGCGCTGCGCAGGATCGGGCGGGATACATCGAATTGTACGGCAAGGTCCCGTTCGCCGGGCAAACGGTCGCCCACGCGCAGAACACCCTCAAGGATCAATGTTTCGATCTGGCTGACGATGTCGTCGGCCGTTCGGGAAGAATGGATGCGGGCAAAGACCGGGCTGCTCATGTTGAAAGTCGTCCGCAGGAGTGATGTGTCGTGCCAGCGTATCGGCAAATCACGAAACTGGTCAATTCTTTGATCCAGTGGGCAAGCGTCGCATAGCCGCAGCCTTCCGGCGCAAAGGAGCATTGAAAGGGCCGGTCATTGCGTTCACCATCTTGTGAACAGTCTATACCAAGGGGCCGATATGAAGGGGAAAAGACTGAAAACCGCAGCGGCGTTTTCAAATTCCGCCACGAGTCCGGGTGTGATGGGCTTTCCGGGGCATGCGGAGCGTTCCGTGGCGCTGGGAGAAGTGCATGCGCGGCCCTATCCATTGATCGATACGCCGCGCATTCTTATCCAGCTTGCATTCATGACCGAGGGCGGGTCCACCGTCGATCATGCGGTTCTGGCGGAACTCAGCCGCAGCATAGGTGTAGCCTCTCCGGCGCGCGATGCCCGTCACCACATCATGCCCTGGGGCAATGGCACGCTGCGCTGGGAACGGCACACGGAATTCTCGACCTATCTGTGGGAAGGTCCGCTGCCGCGCACCGGCCAGGCAGCACAGCATCCCTTCGGAGAAGGCTTCAATCCGCCCGGCACGGTGATCGACGGTGTGCGGCTGGAGATCATCCGCAAGGACGCTGGCGCCGCGGCTTTGATTGAGGCATTCGATCCGACAAGCCTCTGCTACAGCGATGTCGAGAATGGGCTTGCCTCCATCGTGACGGATTTCCGGCAGGACGGTGACGGAATGACCCGCATTCTCATCCTCGATGACGGCCTGTCGCCCGCCCGTGCCGGCGCCTTGTCGCAGCGTGTGATCGAAATCGAGACCTACCGTACGCTCGCCATGCTCGGACTGCCGCTGGCGCATTCCCTGTCGCCGCGCATTCGCCGCATCGAAGACCGCCTGGCGGGCCTGACGACGGAAATGCGCGCGCCGGATGCCGACAATCACAAACTGTTGGACGAGTTGACATCGCTTGCGGCGGAACTCGAAGCCGATGCGGCCTCGAGCCTCTACCGGTTCGGGGCGAGCCGGGCCTACAATGGCATCGTGCTGGAACGGCTGGCCGCGCTGCAGGAAGAGCCGGTCACCGGTTATGAAACCTGGGCGGCGTTCATCCAGCGGCGCATGGCGCCGGCCATGCGCACATGCCATTCCGTCAGCGGAAGACAGGAAAACCTGTCGGAAAAGCTGTCGCGCGCCGCCACGCTGCTGCGCACGTCGGTGGACGTGGAACTGGAACGGCAGAACCGTGATCTCTTGAGCTCGATGGACCGGCGCGCGCAATTGCAGCTGCGCCTGCAACGGACGGTGGAAGGCCTGTCGGTGGCCGCGATTTCCTACTATGTCGTTGGCCTGTTCTATTATCTTGCCAAGGGTGCCGAGGCCTATATGCCGGAACTGCACTCGTCGGTTGTCACCGCGGCGTTCGTTCCCATAGCGATCCTCGCCATGTGGTTCGTGGTGAAATCGATCCGCAGATCGCACAAGGATGAATGATCAGACCCGGTCCCACGGCGCCACGGGGCCGTAAAGGCCCGCGAGATAGTCGATGAACACCCGCACCTTTGCCGGGAGAAACTGCCGCGAGGGATAAATCGCATAAATCGCGATATTATGCGAAGCGGCATAGTCGGTCAGCACGCGCACCAGCTGGCCGGCGGCAAGCTCCGGCCCGATATCCCAGGTGGAGCGCAAGGCTATGCCAAGCCCGCCAAGCACCGCGGCGCGCACCACCTCGCTGGAATTGGTCAGGATCGGCCCGGTCGGGCGCAGGGATACGCTGCCATCCGGTCCGTTCAACCGCCAGGGGTCGCCATTGTGCGCGGCGAGGCAGATGTGGTTGTCAAGATCGGCGATGGAGTGCGGGGCTCCGTGTTCTGCGATATAGCGCGGCGACGCGACAAGATATCGTTGCACCGGCGCGAGCTTGCGCGCCACCAGGCTGGAATCGGACAGTTCGGCAATGCGGATGGCAAGATCATAGCCTTCACCGACGATATCGACGAATTCATCCGTCAGCACGAGATTGATGGACAGATCGGGATTGGCCCGCATGAAGGGTTCGAGATGCGGCGCAATATGCATGCGCCCGAACGTGGTGGGCGCCGAGACTTTCAGCAGGCCATGTGCCTGTTCGGAACGGCGCGATACGAAAGCTTCCGCTTCCTCGACGCCCGACAGGATCGCCAGGACCCGCTCGTAATAGCCTTGCCCCGTTTCGGTCAGGGCAATCTGCCGGGTGGTGCGCTGCAGAAGGCGCGTACCCAGCCGTTCCTCAAGCCGCCGCAGCCGCTTGGAAATGACGGCGGGCGATACACCGAGCTCCCGCCCTGCCGCGGACATGCTGCCGGATGAAACCACGCGCGCAAAAATTTCCATGTCATTCAGATGATCCATCGGCGCACTCTTTCCGCGGGATCAGTACAAGGTCAAGCCCCTGAAGGGCCTGCCGCCCGGCGATAGGCGATGGCGCGCAGCAGCGGAACGCAGGGAATGTACAGCATCGCGCCGGAAATCCAGACAAGGCCGTTCCAGTCGGTCCGGGTGGCGGCGTAGATGGCGGTATACGCCACCGGCCCGATGATGCCGGTCAGGCTTGTTGCGCTGGCGAGGATGCCCTGAACTTCGCCGAGCCTGGTTTCATCCACCTGCCGCGTGATGATCCACAGCGCTGCGGGGATCTGGCCAACAAGCTGCATGAGGGTGAACACGACAATGAGCGGCGTCAGGTTTTTGATGCCAGTCGCCCAGCGGAAACCACCCAGCGGACTGAAGTTTTGAACCGCAAGCGGCGTTTTTACACCTTTGCTGGTTTCCGGCAGGAAGAAAAGCGCGAGCAGGAAGTTGACGCCGTTGAGCGCCATGGCCAGCAGAAACGGATAGTGGATGCCGAATCCTCCGGCAATGCCGCCGAGCAGGGGACCGGCGATGAAACCGAGGCCGAAACAGGCGCCGATCATGCCGAAGCGCTGCTCGGTCAAGCCTTCTGGAAGCTTGAAAATGTCTCGCCGGATGAAGGTTTTGAATTCGGGCTTGTCGCGCTTGTTGCGGGCTTTGAAAGTCTGCTGTGAGACGCGTCACTTTGGCTGTGTGCCACCTCCGTTCAACAGTTTAGACTGTTTACAAACTCGAACGGACACTGGTAAACATAATTTACCAGTTGAAGGGGTTTGCTGGGAGGAGGTTTCATGTCCGGATTGGTGATGCCGAAGGCCGATGCGGCGACTATGTCGCGCCGCAAGGAGATCGTTGCTGCCTTGCAGGCCATCGTTCCGGGTGAAGGCGTTGTCGACGTTACCAACGAAATGCGCGCGTTCGAATCCGATGCACTGACCGCCTATCGCCAGCTTCCGCTCGTCGTCGTGCTGCCGCAGACCGTGCGGCAGGTTTCGCAAATCCTGAAATATTGCCACGACAACAATGTGAAGGTCGTGCCGCGCGGGTCGGGAACATCGCTGTCTGGCGGCGCCCTGCCACTCGAAGACGCGGTGCTGCTGGTCATGTCGCGGTTCAACCGCATCCTTGAAATCGATTATCCCAATCGCGTCGCTGTCGTGCAGCCGGGCGTGACCAATCTCGGCATCACCAAGGCGGTGGAGCACGAAGGTTTCTATTACGCGCCGGACCCCTCATCGCAGATCGCCTGTTCGATCGGCGGCAATGTCGCGGAAAATTCCGGTGGCGTGCATTGCCTGAAATACGGGCTCACGGCCAACAATGTCCTCGGGCTGGAGATGGTTCTGATCAGCGGCGAGGTCGTACGGCTTGGCGGCAAGCATCTCGATTCAGAGGGCTATGACCTGCTCGGCCTGATGACCGGCTCGGAAGGGCTGCTCGGCGTGGTGACGGAAGTCACCGTCCGCATCCTGCAAAAGCCCGCAACGGCGCGGGCCTTGATGGTCGGTTTTCCCTCAAGCGAAACCGCCGGGCAATGCGTTGCCGATATTATCGCTGCGGGCATCATTCCGGGGGGCATGGAAATGATGGATCGTCCGGCGATCCACGCCGCCGAGGATTTCGTCCATGCGGGCTATCCGCTTGATGTGGAAGCGCTGCTGATCATCGAACTCGACGGCCCGGCGGTGGAGGTCAACCACCTGATCGACATGGTCGAGAAGATCGCCGGCAGGAACGGCGCCTCCTCCTGCATCATATCGCAGAGTGAAGAGGAAAGGATGACGTTCTGGGCGGGGCGCAAGGCGGCCTTTCCGGCCGTCGGGCGCATTTCACCGGATTACCTCTGCATGGACGGCACGATTCCGCGCAAGGAACTGCCGCAGGTTCTGGCGGGCATGCGCGCGCTTTCGGAAAAATACGGGCTGCGCGTCGCCAATGTCTTCCATGCGGGGGACGGCAATCTGCATCCGCTCATCCTGTACGATGCCAATATTCCTGATGAACTGCGCAAGGCGGAAGATTTTGGCGCCGATATCCTGCGGCTGTGCGTCAAGGTGGGCGGCGTTCTCACCGGTGAACATGGCGTGGGCGTGGAGAAACGTGAGCTGATGCCGGAAATGTTCAACGAGATCGATCTCAACCAGCAGATCCGCGTGAAATGCGCCTTCGACGACAAGCACCTGCTCAACCCCGGAAAGGTTTTTCCGCAATTGCATCGCTGTGCCGAATTGGGGCGGATGCATGTGCATCGCGGCCAACTGCCCTTTCCCGATATTCCGAGATTCTGATCGATGCTGTTGAAGATATACACGTTTGAGACCATGGCGCGCTGACATGACCATATTGACCCCATCAACCGAGACCGAAATTGTCGAGGCGGTGCAATGGGCATTGTCCGAAGGCGCGCCGGTGGAAGTCTGCGGCCACGGTTCGAAGCGCGGACTTGGCCGTCCGCTGCAGACCGAGCACACGATTGCCCTGTCGAACCATTCCGGCGTGACGCTCTATGAACCGGATGAACTGGTATTGAGCGCCAGGGCCGGAACACCCATCGCGGAGCTGGAAGCCCTGCTTGCCTCCAAGGGCCAGGCCTTTCAATTCGAACCCATGGACTACGGACCGTTGCTGGGACAGGCGGCGGGGCAGGGCAGTCTTGGCGGTGTCCTTGCCGCCAACCTGTGCGGTCCACGCCGGTTGAAGGCGGGATCGGCCCGCGATCACGTGCTGGGCGTACGCGTCGTCTCGGGGCGCGGCGAACTGTTCAAATCAGGCGGCCGGGTGGTCAAGAATGTGACCGGCTATGATCTGTCCAAGGGCATGGCCAATTCCTGGGGTACCCTTGGCATTGCCACGGAAATTACCTTCAAGGTCCTGCCTGCGCCGGAAACGGAGACGACACTTGTTGTTCGCGGCCTGATGGATGATGAAGCTGCGCGCGCGATGGCAATCGCCATGGGGTCGAGCGGTGAGGTGGCATCTGCCGCCCATCTACCGGTGAACATTTGCGGACGCCTTGTCGACGGCATCCTGAAAGGCGAGGCTTCGACAATATTGCGACTGGAGGGATTTGCCCCATCCGTTGCCGATAGGGTGACCATGCTGCGGGGGCTGCTGTCCTCGGCGGGCGCTATTGAGGAAGTTTCCGGGGAGATATCGCGCAAACTCTGGCAGGAAGTGCGTGATGTCATTCCGTTTGCCGATGGAACCGAGCGGCCGGTCTGGCGCGTGTCCATGGCACCGATGGAAGCCTACAAGCTGGTGGCATCCATGCGCATGGGCGCTGCAGTCGATGCTTATTATGACTGGCAGGGCGGGCTTGTCTGGATGCGGCTTGAGGGTGAGCCAGAAGCCGAAGCGGTACGGGTATTGATCCGCAAATACGGTGGCGGCCACGCCACATTGGTGCGCGCACCCGCCGCTGTTCGCGCGGCCATTCCCGTCTTCGAACCGCAACCTGCCGCGCTCGCGGCTCTGTCAAAGCGGCTAAAACAGCAATTTGACCCGGGTGGAATCCTCAATCCCGGCCGCATGGTTGCAGGAGTGTAGTATGCAGACCAACTTCACACCGCAGCAATTGCTCGATCCCGGAGTTGCCGAGTCCGAAAAGATCCTGCGCAAATGCGTTCATTGCGGGTTCTGTACCGCGACGTGTCCGACCTATGTCACGCTGGGCAATGAACTCGACAGCCCGCGCGGCCGCATCTATCTCATCAAGGACATGCTGGAAAATGGCCGCCCTGCCGATGAGCAGATCGTCAAGCATGTCGACCGCTGCCTGTCCTGCCTTGCCTGCATGACCACCTGTCCGTCGGGCGTGAACTACATGCATCTGGTCGACCACGCCCGGGCTCACATCGAAAAAACCTACAAACGCCCTGTGATGAACCGTTTCATCCGGGCGCTGCTGGCTTTTGTTCTGCCGCATCCCGAGCGCTTCCGGCTGTCATTGATGGCAGCTAAACTGGGCCGTCCCTTCGCGCCGCTGTTCCGCGCCATTCCGGTGCTGAAGCCGGTCGCTGCCATGCTCGATCTCGCGCCGAAATCCATTCCGGTAAAGTCGCGCTTTGCCGCGCCGGGCCTGCACACGACTGCGCTGGAAAAGAAGGGACGGGTCGCGATTTTGACCGGCTGCGCCCAGCCCGTACTGAAACCCGGTATCAATGAGGCGACGATCCGTCTTCTCACCCGCTTCGGCATCGAGGTGGTCGTGCCGAAAGGCGAGGGTTGCTGCGGTTCGATTGTGCATCACATGGGCCGCGATGAGGCTGCGCTGGATGATGCCCGCCGCAATGTCGATGTCTGGACGCGGGAGTTGAACAATGGCGGGCTCGACGCCATCATCGTCACGGCTTCGGGCTGCGGCACGACGATCAAGGATTACGGCTATATGCTGCGGCTTGATCCTGACTATCGTGACAAGGCCGCCGTTATCTCAGGCCTTGCAAGGGATATCACTGAATATCTGACAACCCTTAATCTGCCGGCGCCTCAACAGCCTGCGGACATCGTTGTTGCCTATCACTCAGCCTGTTCAATGCAGCATGGCCAGAAATTGACACGGCAGCCAAAAGATCTGTTGAAGGCGGCTGGCTTTACCGTCCGGGAACCCGCCGAGGGGCATCTTTGCTGCGGGTCCGCCGGGACCTACAACATCATGCAGGCGGAGATCGCCGGCACGCTGCGCGACCGCAAGGTGAAGAACATCGAGGCCACGGGCGCCAGCGTCATTGCGACAGGCAATATCGGCTGCATCACCCAGATCGCCAGTGCCGCGAAGCTGCCTATTGTCCACACCGTCGAATTGCTGGACTGGGTCTATGGCGGGCCGCGACCTGAAGGCGTGCCGGTGCCTGTCCTGCACGCCGCCGAATAAAGAAAAGGCGGTGGTTCCAATGGAACCACCGCCCAGTTTCGGCACCGCCCCCGGTGCCGTCCCCACTAACTCTTACATCACAACGACTTTTGTGCCGACATTGACGCGTTCGTAGAGATCCGTGACATCCTCATTGCGCATGCGGATACATCCGCTGGATACGGCCTGTCCGATGGTCCAGGGCGCGTTGGTGCCGTGAATGCGGTACAGGGTATCGCCGAGATAAAGTGCGCGTGCGCCAAGCGGGTTGGCAGGGCCGCCTTCCATATGAGCTGGAAGAATACGGCCCTTGTCTTTTTCGCGCTCGATCATCGATGCGGGTGGACGCCAGTCCGGCCATTCCGCCTTGCGGGTGATGTTGTTGGTGCCGTTCCAGCCAAATCCCTCCTTGCCGACGCCAACGCCATAGCGGCGAGCCTGGCCATCCGCTTCGACGAGAAAGAGGAAACGCTGGGACGTATCGATAACGATGGTGCCGGGTGCTTGCGGTCCTTCATAGGCGACGGTCTGCGGCAGGAATTTCGGGTCCATGCTGCGTTTCTTGGGTTGTGCTTCCGTCGCGGGTTCTGCCGGACGGCGGAATGAAACCTCGCGTGCGGCCGGATTGCTGGCCTCTTCGGTCCGGGCAGGGCGCCGCGCCTCGCGGCGATTGACAATGGTTCCGCGTGCCGGTGGTTCGCTCAACACGATCCGGTCGCGTATATTGACCGATGTCCCGACGGGACGCTGGCGCAATTGCATTACCCACGGCGCGGAAAGATCCGGGCTCATGACCACCGGCGGCCGCGTGGCGTAGCGCTCACTGGCATTGGCTTGGAATGTCACTACGGTCAGACAGGAGGTCAAAAGCAGCAATGCGGTCTTCATCGGGCAATTCTCTTGGCAATCAACACTCCTGACAGGATTTGTCAGGTTTCGGATTGAGTTTGCCTGCGCCCCGGTAGAAAAAAGTGAACGAGGATCAATAAAAACCGATTCTTTCCGGAAACTATTTGTTGTGGTTACCGGATGGTTTCAGTCACTGGTTAACGCCAGGTGAACATGTTCCGAAAGGGCAGGCAGATGACAGACGAAGCGCCGGTAAAAACGGGATTGATGACAGGCGATGATGGTGAAACCAGATGTTCCTGGCCCGGCGCTCTGCCTGAATATATCCATTACCACGATCATGAGTGGGGACGGCCCGTAACGGACAACTACCGCCTTTTCGAAAAGATATGTCTGGAAGGCTTTCAATCCGGCCTGTCGTGGCTGACCATCCTGCGCAAGCGCGAGAATTTCCGCGAGGCGTTCGACGGTTTCGATTTCGAGCGCATCGCCCGCTACGGCGAGAAGGATATCGAGCGGCTGCTGGCCAATGCCGGGATTATCCGCCATCGCGGCAAGATCACCTCGACCATCAACAATGCCAAGCGCGTTCTTGAACTCCTCGAAGAGAAAGGCTCGCTTGGCGCATACTTCTGGAGCTTTGAGCCGCCTGTTGAGGAGCGGCCCAGGCTTGTCGACTATGGCACGCTGGTGGCCAATCCGACGACACCGGCATCGGTACGGCTTTCCAAGGATCTCAAGAAGCGCGGATTCAGCTTTGTCGGGCCCACCACCATGTATGCACATATGCAGGCCATGGGGCTGGTGAACGATCATGTGGAGGGCTGCAAGTGCCGGGCGGAGATCGAAAAAATCCGCGCGAACTTCAAACGGCCTGTGTGATCCTTCGATTGGAAGTTGAAAACGGCATGCGTGCTTGCTTTGCTGCGGCAATTGCGAGCCGGTAATTCCTTGCCCTCAATGCCCTGATCGGTTAGAGCAAACTCCAATTCACTTCAGGGCATCGGATCAAAATCATGACAACGAAGGCAGACAGATTGAAGGCGCGGCTGCCGCGCGGTTTTGTGGACCGGATTCCGGATGATCTGCGTGCCGCCGAAAAGATGATGGCCGATATCCGCAAGGTCTATGACCTCTACGGCTTCGAGCCTGTCGAAACGCCGCTCATTGAATATACCGACGCGCTCGGCAAGTTCCTGCCGGATCAGGATCGGCCGAACGAAGGTGTGTTTTCATTCCAGGACGATGACGAGCAGTGGCTGTCCCTGCGCTACGACCTGACAGCGCCTTTGGCGCGTTTTGTGGCCGAAAACTTTGAGAGCCTGCCAAAGCCCTATCGCAGCTATCGTGCGGGTTGGGTCTTCCGCAACGAGAAGCCGGGTCCCGGTCGTTTCCGCCAGTTCATGCAGTTCGATGCCGATACGGTCGGAGCGCCTTCCGTCTCGGCGGATGCGGAAATGTGCATGATGATGGCCGATGTAATGGAAGCTGTCGGCATCAAGCGCGGCGATTACGTCATCCGCGTCAACAACCGCAAGGTGCTGGACGGTGTGCTTGAATCCATCGGGCTTGGCGGCGATGACAAGATGGGCCAGCGTCTGGTCGTTCTGCGCGCCATCGACAAGCTGGACAAGTTCGGCGTTGACGGCGTGCGTCTTTTGCTCGGCAAAGGCCGTCTTGACGAAAGCGGCGACTTCACCAAGGGCGCGGGTCTCGACGAAACCGCAATCTCCAAGGTGCTGGCATTTACCTCAGCTGGTGGCGCCAATGGCAGCGAGACCATCGCTAATCTGGAAGCCGTCGTGGCCGGAAATGACAAGGGTGTTGAGGGTGTTGCCGAACTGGCCACCATCGAGGCCCTGTCTTCGGCTGCCGGTTATGGCGCGCGCGTCCGTATTGACCCGTCCGTGGTACGCGGCCTTGAATACTACACCGGCCCTGTCTTTGAAGCCGAACTGACCTTCGACGTGACCAACGAAAAGGGTGAAAAGGTCGTTTTCGGTTCCGTTGGTGGCGGCGGCCGTTATGATGGTCTGGTATCGCGCTTCCGAGGCGAGCCCACCCCTGCAACGGGCTTTTCCATCGGTGTATCGCGTTTGATGACGGCGCTGAAGAATCTGGGCAAGCTCGATACCTCGGATAATGTCGGGCCTGTTGTCGTGCTGGTCATGGACCGGGATACGGCAAGCCTCGGCCGCTACCAGAAGATGGTTTCGGACCTTAGGCAGGCGGGCATTCGTGCTGAAATGTATCTCGGTGGTTCCGGCATGAAGCCGCAGATGAAATATGCCGACAGGCGCGGTGCGCCCTGCGTGATCATTCAGGGCTCGCAGGAACGCGACAATGGCGAAGTGCAGATAAAGGACCTTATCGAAGGCGCGCGTCTTTCGTCCGAGATCGAAGACAATACCGTGTGGCGTGAAGGCCGTCAGGCACAGATTACCGCCAAGGAAACTGATCTCGTCGCGGAAGTGCGCAAGATTCTCGAAGCCCAGGCTGAGGATCGTGCCAACGCCTTGAAGGCTGGCTGATCCGATATGACCGGTTCCCGCGCTCCTGCCTTTGCCAGTGACCTTGCCGCGCTGATTTCCGCGCGGGATGCGGAGCTTGTGGATATTCCGGTCATTCAACCAGCCGACCAGTTTCTGGATATGGCGGGCGAGGATTTGCGCCGCCGGATTTTCCTCACCGAGAACGAGAACGGCCAGAGCCTGTGCCTGCGCCCGGAATTCACCATTCCGGTATGCCGCAACCATATCGAGCTCAATGCTGCTACACCCAAGCGTTATGCCTATCTGGGCGAAGTCTTCCGCCAGCGGCGCGAGGGCGGCAATGAATTCTTTCAGGCCGGGATAGAGGATCTGGGCGATGCCAACCGCGCCCGGGCCGATGCCCGTTCGCTGGCGGATGCCATTGCCTCAATCCGACTTGTCGCGCCGAAAGCCGAGCTTGAAACACTGCTCGGCGATCAGGCGATTTTCGAAGCTGTTCTGGCGGCACTGGGTCTGCCGCGCGGCTGGCAGAAAAAGCTGGCGCGCGCCTTTGGCAATCCGGGACAACTGAAAAGCCTGCTTGCCGATCTTTCGTCCAGCCAGAAGAACGGTTCTCTGCCCGACCGTCTCACTGCGCTGGTAGCGGACGGTGATGAGGCCGGACTTGCCGCCGCGCTGGAGCAGGACATGCAGGTGGCTGGTCTGTCACCCGGTGCCGGGCGCAGCCCGCATGAGATTGCACGCCGCCTGATCGAAAAGGCCAATCTCGCCTCGGTCAAGTTGCCGGCACAGGCTTTCGCTGCACTTGAGACATTTCTTGCCATCCGGGTGCCGTTAAAGGCCGCTTCAACACACCTGCGCAATTTCTCGCGGGCCAATGAGTTTGATCTCGGGCCGGCGCTCGATCAGTTCGAGGCCCGTGTTGTTGCCGTGCGCGAGGCGGGAATCGAGCAGGAAAACATCGTCTACGATGCCGCCTTTGGCCGTCCGCTCGATTATTACACCGGTCTTGTCTACGAGACTCGCGCGCTCGCCAATCCCGATGTCGGCGCCATTGTCGGCGGTGGGCGCTATGACCGGCTGCTGACCATGCTTGGTGCCGTCGATTCCATTCCCGGTGTCGGTTTTTCGATCTGGCTGGATCGGCTGGAGAAAATTGCCGGAGATGCGCCATGACCATTACCCTTGCGCTTCCCTCCAAAGGCCGCCTCAAGGAGCAGGCACTTGAAGTGCTTGAAAAGGCTGGACTGAAAGTCATCCTGCCCAAGGATCAGCGCAATTATCGTGCGCAGGTCGAGGGTGACAGCAGGATCGATATCCTGTTTCTGTCGGCCTCCGAGATTGCCCGCGAGCTTGGCTACGGCAGCGTTGATCTTGGCGTGACGGGTGAAGACCTGATCCGCGAAACCCTGTCAGTAGCAGATGAGCGTGTGCAGATCGAAGCGCGGCTGGGTTTTGGTCATGCGGATGTGGTCGTGGCGGTTCCTGAGGTCTGGTACGACGTGTCGACCATGGCCGACCTTGATGACGTGGCTGCCGAATATCGTCAACGTCACGGCAGGCGTTTGCGGATTGCCACCAAATACTGGCGCCTGACCCAGCAGTTTTTCTCGCAGATGCACGGCATCCAGGTTTATCGCATTGTCGAAAGCCTCGGCGCCACCGAGGGTGCTCCGGCGTCCGGCTCCGCCGATATCATCGTCGACATCACGTCGACGGGTTCCACCCTGCAGGCCAATCATCTGAAGGTTCTGGAAGACGGCATCATCCTCAAATCCGAGGCATGCCTGGTTTCCTCGCGCCGCAGCGCCGATCCCGCAGCGGTTGCGGCCCTCGCGCAGCGCATACATGCGGCAATGGCGCTCTAAGCATCAACTATCCGTGATATCAGGCGGGTTTTGTAACTTTTATTCCCTTCCATACGTATTCCCTTGCAGATGACTGGTATGTTTCGGTCATCCTGTTCAGGGAGACTATGTCATGATGACACGCCGATCACTTTTTGGCGGAGCTGTACTGGGACTTGGAGCGCTGATTGCAGCGCGCTTTTCCACCGAGCCCAAAGCCTATGCTGCAGGTACGTTTGAAGTTGAGCATACGGACGACGAATGGAAGAAGCTGCTCACCTCAGACCAATATGATGTGCTGCGCCAGGAAGGCACGGAACGTCCGTTCACCAGCCCGCTCAACCACGAAAAGCGCAAGGGAACGTTTGCCTGTGCCGGCTGTGACCTGTCGCTCTTCGACTCCGATACCAAATTTGACAGCGGCACAGGCTGGCCGAGCTTCTGGTCGCCGATCAAGGGCGCCGTGACTGAGGTAACGGACCGCTCCTTCGGCATGTCCCGCACGGCCGTCAACTGCCATCGGTGTGGCGGCCATCTCGGCCATGTCTTTGATGACGGGCCGAAGCCGACGGGCCTGCGCTATTGCATGAACGGCGTTGCCATGACCTTCAAACCAGCTGCTGCCTGATATCAGGAAAGGATTATCATTATGAAACTGCGTCAAATCCTGCTCGCTTCGTGCCTGTTCCTGACACCGGCTGCGGCCTTTGCCGAAAGCATTACCATGGTTCCGCCGCCCGCCATGGACCAGACGGCAACCGCAAAGACGGAAACGATCGTTCTCGCCGGCGGCTGCTTCTGGGGCGTGCAGGGTGTCTACCAGCACCTGAAGGGTGTCACCAATGCCGTGTCCGGCTATTCCGGCGGCAAGAAGGAAACCGCGAGCTACGAGATTGTCAGTTCCGGCAACACAGGCCATGCGGAATCCGTCGAAGTGACGTTCGATCCCAAGGTGGTCAGCCTCGGCAAGATCCTGCAGGTCTATTTCTCCGTGGTGCACAATCCGACAGAGTTGAACCGGCAGGGCCCGGATTCGGGAACGCAGTACCGTTCGGCGATTTTCACTACGACTGACGATCAGGCGAGGATCGTCAACGCCTATATTGCGCAGCTTGATAAGGCAAAGGCCTATTCGGGACCGATCGTCACCAAGATTTCCGCGCTGGACAAATTCTATCCCGCGGAGGGCTATCATCAGGATTACGCGACGCTGCATCCTTCGCAGCCCTATATCGCCTATTATGATCTGCCGAAGATCGAGGGCCTCAGCAAACTCTTCCCGCAGGACTACCGGGACAAACCTGTTCTGGTCAGCGAGGCGAAAGCGTCAAACTGACGGGCAACCGGGACAATAAAAAGGCCGCGTTAAGCGGCCTTTTCTATGTAACACGGATCGATTTCAGCGAAGCTTGGCATCGACCGAAAGCGTGCCTGCACCATGCTGGGCCAGAACGAAGAAACCGCCGGCGATTGCAAGGTTCTTGAAGAAGTTGGTCTGGTTCGCCTGATCCCAGGGAACCAGATGAGCAACAAGCGCTGCACCGATGGTGAAGACACCGAGAAGGATTGCAGCATAACGGGTCTTGAAACCGAAGAGAACGGCAAGGCCGCCGACGAGCTCAACGAGACCGACGATAACAGCTGTTACCGTTGGCAATGGCAGGCTCTTGGCTGCAAAATATTCAGCTGTTCCAGCAAGGCTGGTCAGTTTGTTGAAGCCTGCAGGGATGAACAAAAGAGTCAGCAGAATGCGGCTGATCAGCGTGACGATGGCATTGCTGGACGTTGTCGAGGTGGCAAGTGCGTTGTCTGACATGGGTCGTTCTCCGAAATTTGTCGTGACAATCGATAACTAAAATCGATTGTCAAACAAAGCTACTATTTTCTCGACACATTGTTCACAATGAAATGATTTTCTCTTTTCACTCCGGTGCAATCATGCGTTCAGGGCGAACGAGACGGTCATAATCCTCGGCCGAAACGTGGCCGCTGGCCAGTGCTTCCTCGCGCAAGGTCGTGCCATTCTTGTGGGCGGTCTTGGCGATTTTGGCTGCATTGTCATAGCCGATGGCGGGCGCAAGCGCCGTGACCAGCATCAGGGAACGCTCGAGCAGGTCCTTGATGCGCACTTCGTCCGCTTCGATGCCCTCGACGCAATTGTCGGCGAAGGACACCATCGAATCGGCGAGCAGGCGGATCGACTGCAGGACGTTGAGGGCAATGACCGGCTTGAACACGTTGAGCTCGAAATGGCCCTGGCTGGCTGCAACCGTCACAGTCGTCTGGTTGCCAAATACCTGTGCCGCGACCATCGTCAGCGCTTCCGCCTGGGTCGGGTTGACCTTGCCCGGCATGATCGACGAGCCCGGTTCGTTCTCCGGCAGCTTCAGTTCACCGAGGCCGGAGCGCGGGCCTGAACCCAAAAAGCGGATGTCGTTGGCGATCTTGAAGAGATCGGTGGCAAGCGCGTTCAGGCTGCCGTGGAAGTTGGCGAGCGCGCCGTGGCTGGCAAGCGCTTCGAACTTGTTCGGTGCCGTCCTGAAGCTGAGACCGGTGATATCCGACACCGCTTCGGCAAAGCCCGTATCGAAACCAACCGGTGCATTGAGGCCGGTGCCGACGGCTGTGCCGCCCTGCGCCAGCAGGAACACATCGGCAAGGCTCTGTTCGATGCGCTTGCGGGCATATTCCAAAGCGGCGCGATAGCCGGAGAATTCCTGGCCGAGCGTGACTGGTGTCGCATCCTGCGTGTGCGTGCGGCCGATCTTGATGATGTCGGCAAAGGCCTTTTCCTTCTTCGCCAGGGCGGCGGTCAGATGGTCAAGGGCAGGATAGAGCCGCTTGGTCGCCTCGACGGCAGTGGCGATATGGATGGCGGTCGGGAACGTATCGTTCGACGACTGGCTCATGTTGACGTGATCGTTCGGATGAACCGGCTTCTTCGAGCCCTTTTCCCCGCCGAGCATCTCGATGGCGCGGTTGGAGATGACTTCATTGGCGTTCATGTTCGACTGGGTGCCGGAACCGGTCTGCCAGACGACGAGCGGAAAATGATCGTCCAGCTTGCCTTCGATGACTTCTTCCGCCGCAACGGTGATGGCGCGGCCGGTGACTTCATCAAGCTTGCCGAGCGCCATGTTGGTCTCTGCGGCAGCGCGCTTGACGATGCCAAGGGCGCGGACGAGCGGGATCGGCATTCTTTCGCCGCCGATCTTGAAATTATGCAGCGAGCGCTCGGTTTGCGCGCCCCAGTATTTGTCCGCGGCGACTTCGATGGGACCAAACGTATCTGTTTCGGTGCGGGTATTGCTCATCGTGCTTTCTATCCTGTTGGAAGTTGCCGGAAGAACTACTGCTAACCTCCGCGCGAGGCAAGGTTTGCCAGGAGAATGTTGTTCTGGAAATCGTTCGGCAATGGGATAAAATCGATTATACGGCGGTCTGCGCAAATGAAAATTTCGGCAAGGTTACCCATGAATTCACCCCAGGAGACGCCTGTTCTTGCCAATTGCTCGGGACAGTATCGTGAGTCGGCGCCCCAGGCAGCGCTGAGGCCACATTTTCTCTGTGTCTGGAGCCATGTAAGCCCGCATGCTTGGGGAAAGCCGGTGACCGTTGTCCCCGATGGTTGCGTCGATATTCTGTGGTCGCAAGGCCGTTTGAGCGTGGCCGGTCCCGATATCGTACCCCATGTGGTTGATCCGGGTATTACGAGCGTTGTCGGCATGCGTTTCGCGCCGGGCGCCGCCGCAAAATGGCTCGGCCTGCCCATGTCCGAACTCGTGGGATTGCGCGTTGATCTCGGCGAATTGTGGGGTGCAAAAGCCGAGGCGCTTGTGGACACGCTGAGCCCGGTGCAATCGGAGACAGAGGCAATGCAACGGCTGGAATCGGCTATTGCCGCAATGGCGGATTCGATGGACCGGCCCGATGCGGTCATGGCCCGTACCTTTTCGGCGCTCGGCCGGGTGGGTGAGGGGTCGCACGTTTCCCGGCTCGCAAGGCTTTTCGATATGAGCGAACGCACGTTGCGGCGGCACTGCCGGACACATTTCGGCTATGGTCCGAAGATGCTCGAACGCATCCTGCGCTTCCAGCATTTCCTCCGTTTGGCACAGTGCACGCCGGAAAGCAGCCTTGGCATGCTGGCATTTGAGGCGGATTATGCCGATCAGGCGCATTTGAGCCGGGAGGTAAAAGCGCTGGCGGGCATATCGCCCGGCGATGTCGTGCAGCAGATGGCGGCCTGATTGGCCGTTTTGTTCAAGACAGGCCGGTGCGATAAGCGATAGGTAACATGCAAATGGGGAGGACAGGCCGTGGTGACGCGTGACTCGCGAACTCTACAGGTTTCCATCGAACGGGATTGGCATGCGGTCTACGACTTCGCGTCCAATCCGGAGAATGTGCCGAAATGGGCATCCGGGCTGGCATCCGGTTTGCAGAAGCTCGGGGATGAGTGGCTTGCGGATGGGCCGGTCGGGAAGTTGCGCATCCGCTTCGCCCCGTTGAATGCCTATGGGGTTCTGGATCATTGGGTTGTGACGGAGACCGGCGAGGAGGTCTATGTGCCGTTGCGCGTGATCCCGAACAATGATGGCTGCGAGGTCAGTTTCACGCTGTTCCGCATGCCTGACATGAGCGAGGGCAAGTTTGCGGAAGACGCCGCATGGGTTTTGCGAGATTTGACGGCATTGAAAGCCGTTTTGGAAACGCAGCAGATATGAAGGACGGATGATGGCTCAATCGGGTAGGGACAAACGGATCGACTATATCGAATTCAACGTCAGCGACATCGGCCGCATGCGCGCATTCTATGGCGAGGCGTTCGGCTGGACATTCAAGGATTACGGTCCGGCGTATTGCGAATTTTCCGATGGCAATCTCACGGGCGGCTTTGCCGCCGGCGGTGACGTGCGAACCGGCGGCCCGCTGGTCATTCTGTTCGCCGATGACCTTGCCGATGCCCAGAAACGTGTCGAAAGCGCCGGCGGGAAAATCGTCAAGCCTGTTTTTGATTTCCCGGGCGGGCGGCGCTTTCACTTCGCCGACCCGGATGGCTATGAACTCGCGGTCTGGTCCGACAAATAGGCAGGCTGTTCAGGCGGCCAGCTTCAGCATGTGCGCGTCGTAGCGCTCCATGAACTGGCGCAGCAGCTGCGGATATTCCGGCGTGACCGCCGCCTTGACGCTGGGACGCTCCGACAGGGCCTGGCGCCACGCCCGGACCTTCGGGCAAGCGGCAAACACGCCATGTTCTGTGAGTGTGTCGAAGGTGTCGAAATAGCGGAAAACGGGGGCGAACACCGCATCGACAAGGCTGAATGTCTTACCGGCAAAGAAGGGGCCGTCGCCGAGAACCTCTTCGAGGCGGGCAAACTTGGCTTTCAGTGTCGCAAGCTTGTCGTTGAACAGCGCCGCATCCCCTGTGGTTTCCAGTGACCAGATATCCGAAAGGATGGTCGAGCCGAATTCCATCCAGCCACGATGGCGGGCACGCTCGAGGGCATTGTCCGGATGCAGGCGCGGTTCACCTTCGGTCTCTTCGATATATTCGGCAATGACCGTGCTTTCGAACAGGACAGCCTCGGAGCCATCGTCCTGTTCCACCTTCAGCAGCGGGACCTTGCCCAGCGGCGATATCTTGAGGAACCAGTCCGGCTTGGCATTGAGATCAATGTAAATCTTCTCGAAGGGCACGCCTTTTTCCGCCAGTGCAATCGCCGCGCGCTGCACGTAGGGGCAAAGGAGATGGCTGATCAGGGTAAGTTTCTTGGTCATGGCGGGTCTCCCTATTCGTGATGGCTGAACAAGCAAAAAGGGCGGCCGTCGAAACGGCCGCCCTTTGGAATTTATGCGGAGCGCGCTGCCTTCAGGGCCTTGCCCCACCAGACGAGCTGATCGAGCTGGTTGGTGGCTGCCTCATTCAGATGGGCATAATCGCCAAGCGTCTTTTCGCCCTTGACCACGCTCAGATATTCCGGGAACGAGATGTGGATACCTGTCTTGACCGAGGCTGCACTCATCTCGACGAAAATCCCGCGCAGGTGCTCGATGGCCCGTGCGCCGCCGACACCGCCATAACCGACGAAACCGACCGGCTTGTGGATGAAGTCGCCAAGATCGATCGCGTTCTTCAGAACTCCCGTTGGTGCGTGGTTGTATTCGGCGACCGTAATGACATAGGCATCGAATTCACGCAGCTTCTTCTTCCAGCGTTCCGCCGTCTCGCTCTGTTCCGTGGTTGCGCGCTCTTCACCGAAAAACGCCATCGGATAGTCGATGAGATCAAGGATTTCGACCTCGACATCGTCGCGTTTGCCCGCGACGTCGGCGATCCATTTCGCCGGGAACTCGGCAAAGCGGCCAATGCGCGTGCTGCCAACGATGATGCCGATCTTCAGTTTCGTCATATTCAGAATTCCTCAGGTTTTTTGCTGTGGTAACTATTGGTTACTGGCGCTATATAAGTGACTGTTGAAAATACCCGCAAGGAGGCACTTTTTTGAAACCGAAGCACTTCCAAGTAACCTCTGCCTGTACGGCGGTGAATCACATTCTGGCCCGTGTCGGTGACAAATGGACCGTGCTGGTTATCAACTATCTGGGCAATGGTTCAATGCGCTTTAACGAGCTGAAACGAACCATCAACGGAATTTCACAGAAGATGCTGACCAGCACGTTGCGCGGGCTTGAGCGTGACGGCTTTGTCACCCGGACCGTCTATCCGACCATTCCGCCGCGCGTGGATTACGAGTTGACTGATCTTGGCCGTGAACTGCTGGTGCCGGTGCGCGGGCTGGCAGATTTTGCCATTCAAAACGAGCAACGTATCGCCAATGCGCGGGCACGGTTCGACAACGCCACCGGCGTGGCTGACATTGCCGCATCATTCGCCCACGCAGCTGAGTAACGCGTTCACCATCACCCTTGAAGGTAAGGTAAAAATGCCTTACTTTGTTGTGGGTTAAACAGGTGGCGATGTGATGAGCGTACTGACAGTGACGGCAAAGGGCCAGGTTACTCTTCGAAAAGATGTACTTCAGCATCTGGGTGTGCAGCCCGGCGACAAAATCGTGGCGGAGCTTCTGCCTAATGGAAAAGTTGAGGTTCATGCCGCCAAGCGGTCTGGTTCTATCGAGAATTTTATCGGACTTCTAAGCCGCCCGGATCAAAAACCGCTCAACGTCGAAGAGATCAATGAGATCATTGCTGACGGATGGGCTGGTCTCAAAAAATGAAGGCCACGCTTGATACCAACGTTCTCCTCAGGGCCGTTGTTCAAGACGATCCGGTCCAGTCCGCCACCGCAGCCAACCTCCTCAGAGATGTTGAATTGGTGGCTGTCAGCACGACATCCCTGTGTGAATTCTGCTGGGTGCTCGCCAGAGGCTATAAGTTTGATCGAAGCGATATTGCGCGAGCCGTGCGTGCATTGACCGAAAGCGAAAATGTGGCCTCCGCCAAAGCTGCCGTCGAGGCCGGTCTTGCGGTGCTCGATGCGGGTGGTGACTTTGCCGATGGCGTGATCGCCTTCGAAGGGCAACGATTGGGCGGTGAAGTATTCGTCACTTTCGATAAAACTGCTGCCAATACAATTGAAGCAAGTGGTGTGTCGGTGAAGCTCCTATCCGCTTAACAGGCTGTAGCCGAGCGATAATCCCCTTCGATAGAACCCTGCTTAAAATACAGACAACAAAAAAGGCGGGCCAAGGCCCGCCTTTTCCGTATGCGATTGGCGTGGACTGATTAGAAGTCCATACCGCCCATACCGCCCATTCCGCCGCCTGGCATCTGGGGAGCGCCGCCATTGTCCTTCTTCGGAGCTTCGGCGATCATGGCTTCTGTCGTAACAAGAAGACCGGCAACCGATGCTGCGTCCTGCAGAGCCGTACGAACAACCTTGACCGGGTCGACGATGCCCATGACGATCAGATCGCCATACTCACCATTGGCCGCATTGTAGCCGTAGGTTTCCTTCTTGCTCTCAAGGATCTTGCCGATCACGATGGAAGCTTCGTCACCTGCGTTCGTTGCGATCTGGCGAGCCGGAGCCTGCAGCGCACGACGAACGATGTTGATGCCAGCGTCCTGATCGGAGTTTGCACCCTTGAGTGTCAGGTTTGCCGAAGCGCGGAGCAGGGCAACGCCACCGCCGGGAACGATACCTTCTTCAACAGCAGCACGTGTTGCGTTGAGAGCGTCGTCGACGCGGTCCTTCTTTTCCTTCACTTCAACTTCCGTTGCGCCGCCAACGCGGATAACGGCAACACCGCCAGCGAGCTTGGCAAGACGTTCCTGCAGCTTCTCACGGTCGTAGTCGGACGTGGTTTCGTCGATCTGCTGCTTGATCTGGCCGACGCGGGCGTTGATTTCGCCCTTCTTGCCATGACCGTCAACGATCGTGGTGTTTTCCTTGGTGATCGACACCTTCTTGGCGCGGCCGAGCATGTCGAGCGTAACGCTTTCGAGCTTGATGCCGAGATCTTCGGAAATAACCTGACCACCGGTGAGGATCGCGATGTCTTCCAGCATGGCCTTGCGGCGATCGCCGAAGCCAGGAGCCTTGACAGCAGCAATCTTCAGGCCGCCGCGCAGCTTGTTGACAACGAGCGTTGCAAGAGCTTCGCCTTCGACATCTTCAGAGATGATGACGAGTGGCTTGGAAGTCTGGACGACAGCTTCGAGAACCGGCAGGAGAGCCTGGAGGTTCGAGAGCTTCTTCTCGTGCAGAAGGATGTAGGCGTCTTCGAGGTCAGCAACCATCTTTTCAGGGTTAGTGACGAAGTATGGGCTGAGGTAGCCGCGGTCGAACTGCATGCCTTCGACGACTTCGAGTTCGGTGTCAGCGGTCTTGGCTTCTTCGACGGTGATAACACCCTCGTTGCCGACCTTCTGCATTGCCTTGGCAATCATTTCACCGATTTCGGTCTCGCCATTGGCAGAGATCGTGCCAACCTGCGCAACTTCTTCGGAAGTCTTGATCTTCTTGGCGCTCTTGCCGAGCTGCTTGACGACTTCTGCAACAGCAAGATCGATGCCGCGCTTCAGGTCCATCGGGTTCATGCCGGCAGCAACAGCCTTGCCGCCTTCCTGAACGATAGCCTGGGCCAGAACAGTCGCAGTCGTGGTGCCGTCACCGGCAATGTCGTTCGTCTTCGAAGCGACTTCACGGACCATCTGTGCGCCCATGTTTTCGAACTTGTCTTCAAGTTCGATTTCCTTGGCAACGGTTACGCCGTCCTTGGTGATGCGCGGAGCGCCGAAGGACTTGTCGATAACGACGTTGCGGCCTTTCGGGCCGAGCGTTACCTTGACAGCGTCCGCAAGGATATTGACACCGCGCAGCATGCGCTCACGCGCGTCGCGGCCGAATTTTACTTCTTTGGCAGCCATTTTATCTCTCCTGGGATTGAACCCGGTTTGATCGAAATTCGTTGATTAAAGGGAAAACCGGCTGATTAGCCGAGGATGCCCAGAATGTCGGATTCTTTCATGATCAGCAGATCTTCGCCGCCGATCTTGACTTCCGTGCCCGACCACTTGCCGAACAGGACATGATCGCCTGCCTTGACATCGAGCGGGATGAGCTTGCCGGCTTCGTCACGAGCGCCGGTACCGACGGAGACGATTTCGCCTTCCTGTGGCTTTTCCTTGGCAGTATCCGGAATGATGATGCCGCCTGCAGTCTTTGCTTCGGATTCGATACGGCGTACGACGACGCGATCGTGAAGCGGGCGGAACTTGGTCTTGGCCATGGTTAGAACCCTTGATGTTGGTGTCAAAACGGTGAAGCGAACGAGTGATCGTCCGCGTTATTAGCACTCACAAGTGACGAGTGCTAACTGGGCTCGGAAATAGTGGGCAGCCATGGAAGAGTCAAGGGAGAGGTTTGCCGAATTTTCGGCGAATGACTGAAAAGCAATGCACGCCGGCGCGTCTTCAGCCACGCAAAATCATCCCATGCAATTGTGAACCAATGATGACGCGTCTGCGGCTATGCGGCCCGCGACCGCACCGTTGCAGCCTTTGCCGCTTCGGAACGCAGATGGGTATCTCCCCAGACCTTGAGGGCCGATATGATCGGCTCCAGGCTGCGGCCATGTTCCGTCAGGGAGTATTCCACCTTGGGTGGTACCTGTGCATAGACCTTGCGTGTGATGAAGCCGTCGGCCTCCAGCTCGCGCAGCTGGTTGGTCAGCATGCGCTGGGTAACGCTGTTCAGGTGACGGCGGATTTCGTTGAAGCGCAGCGTACCGGACATCAGGTGAAAAAGGATCATACCCTTCCATTTGCCGCCGATGAGATTGAGCGTTCCTTCCACCGGACAACCCGGTGCGCAATCAAAATTCGTATGGCGGATGCGCGGCATCACGGTATCCTTTATGACACTATATGCAATTTATGTGCATTCTTGCACTGTTCGAACATAGCGCGCATTTGAACAGCGTCAACTTATCTGGAGAATGCCTATGCGCGCCGTCGCCTATTATGAACCGCAGCCAATCACTGGGGAAACCTCACTCGTCGATATCGATCTGCCCAAGCCCGAAGCGCAGGGGCGCGACCTTCTGGTCGAAGTGAAAGCCATATCGGTCAATCCCGTCGATACGAAAATCCGCGCAGGTGCAAAGCCGGAAGCGGGCCAGCCGAGAGTTCTCGGCTGGGATGCGGCCGGTATCGTTACAGCGGTGGGGCCGGATGTCCGGCACTTCAAGGTTGGGGACGAGGTGTTCTATGCGGGAGCGGTGGATCGCCCGGGAACCAATGCCGAGTATCATCTTGTCGATGAGCGCATCGTTGGCACGAAGCCGAAGTCCCTCGATTTCAGCGCCGCGGCTGCCCTGCCGCTGACGTCGATTACCGCATGGGAAATGCTGTTTCACCGGCTCCACATCGACATTCCGGTGGTTGGCGCAGCCAACGCCATTCTGATTGTCGGCGGTGCCGGTGGGGTCGGTTCGATTGCCGTGCAGCTTGCGCGCAAACTGACCAACCTGACGGTGATCGCCACGGCCTCGCGCCCGGAAACCCGCCAATGGGTGGAGGAACTGGGCGCACACCATGTCATCGATCATTCAAAGCCGCTCGCCGCGCAGGTGGAAGCGCTCGGTCTCGGCGCACCCGCCTTTGTCTTTGCGACGACAAACTCCGATACGCATCGCACGGAGATTGCGGCACTGATTGCGCCGCAGGGCCGGTTCGGCCTGATCGATGATCCGAAAAGCTACGATATCATGCCGTTCAAATGGAAAAGCGTTTCCATCCATTGGGAGGTGATGTTCACCCGCTCGCGTTACGATACCGCCGATATCGAGGAGCAGCGCAAGCTGCTCAACAGGGTGGCGGAACTCGTGGATGCCGGCACGCTGCGCACCACCCTTGCCGACGATCTCGGCCCGATTTCCGCGGCCAATCTGAAGAAGGCCCATGCGCTTATTGAAAGCGGGCGAGCCCGCGGCAAGATTGTCCTGACCGGCTTTTAAACAACCGCGGCGGGCAGGGCGTCCATGCTCTGCCCGCTATCGCGTTATCGCGCAAACCGCAGCCAGCCAATGATGGCCACCGCGAGATAGGTGCCGCCGCAGATGAGGAGGAGATCGCCGGCGCTGACGCGGCTGCTCATCATCGGGGCAACGAGCATGCCAAAGAGCATGCCGGCATGGGAGGTCACGATATAGATGCGTGTGGCCGGTGCGATATCGGCTGACGGCAGCAGGGTCTGGCGCAGGGTTGCAAAGGCGACGTCCTTGAAGGGGCCGCCGAAACCCGACACTCCCGAAGCGATGACAAAGCCGATGAGACGCCAGTGCACAGGCATGGGTGCAAGGGCGGCCAGCGCCATCAGCAGGATACCTGTGCCGGTTGTACACACGCCGAGATGGATCATCCGCGCCGGATGTTCCGGCATGGGACGGTTGCCGACAATGAGATTGGCGATGAGATTGCTCACCCCGAATGCCGCGATCACCAGACCGTAGAGCCCGAAACCGGTTGTCAGCGACGCATCGAACTGGCTGGAAATGATGAGGGGAACAGCGAGGAAGAAGGCCACATACCATGCACCGCCGATGAAAGCATTGCTGTCGAGCAGGAAGCCGAGCAGCGGTTGCCTGTGCATGGCGCGATAACCATAGGACAGGCTGGCGAGCGGGTGTTTTTTCTGCTGGTTCACGGGCGGCGCGACCGGTGTCGAAGACAAAGGCAATGCCATGATCGCTGCCGCTGAAAGCAGGAAGCTCAGGGCATTGGCGGTGAAGAAATGAATGGGGGAAATGATCGCGCCAGCCAATGCAATCAGTCCGGGACCAAGCAATCGCGCCAGCCGGTTCGTCGCATCGAGCAACGCATTGGTGCCGGCCAGCAGGCCCGGTTCATTGGCGATCAGCTGCGGCAGAATGGTCTGCAGCGCTGGCAGGAACAGGGCTTCACCGGCGGCAAGAACCGCGACGGCCAAGGCAAGCACCCAGGCGTCCGGTTGTCCTTCGATCATCCAGACGAGAACCACGAGCACCAGGACCGCGCAGCGGCAAAGGTCGGCGCCGATCATCGTGCGGCGGCGGTCCCAGCGATCCGACATGGCGCCGCCCAGGAACAGGACGGCAAGGATGATCGCCGATTTGACCGCGGCGATGTAACCGGCGGCCGGGCCGAATATATCAACGGCAATCCAGCTCAGCGCGACCGTGTAGAGCTGGTCGCCGATGGCGGATAAAGCAAGGCCGGACCAGAGCAAACCGATGGAGCGTCGGCGAAGCAGTGTGATGAATTGCATGGGGCGAAAACAGGCTTGCGGAGGAACAATCCGGTCAGACTAGTGCAAAATCTTTGCAGTGAATACGACAACCCTGACGGTTTATGTCAGGAACCTTCAACCGTCCTCGCGCACGTGGTGGGCCATATCCATCAGCATGCCGCTGACATGCGCATCGGAAAGCGCATAGAAGATTTGCCTGGCACGCCGGTCGCCGCGCACGAGGCGGGCGCTGCGCAACAGGCGCAAGTGATGGCTGACCAGCGATTGCGACAGGTGAAGGCTTTCCGCGATATCGCCGACGGATCGCGGCGCATCGAGGCAATAGAACAGAATGCGCAGGCGGGTCGGATCGCCGAGGAGTTTGAAGGTTTCAGCCAGGCTTGCGGTGTCAGATTCCGTTGGCATTGTCATGGCTGTCAATGCTTGTGTCCCGCGTGGCTGTGATCGTGGCTTGTGTGCTTGCCGTCCGTCTCGTGATCTCCCGAGGCGGATGCCGGCTGTAGCCCGATTTCGCCTTCGTCATGCGGCATATCCGGCCAATCGATGGCGATGGTGGCATGCTGGATGTCGAAGCGTTTGGCGAGCTCCGCCTCGACAGTCTTCACAAGATGGCGCGGGTCGGTGCCGTCCTTCGGCTGGACATGCAGCGTGGCAAGCGCCTTGCCTGACGTGATCAGCCAGACATGCACGTGCCTGACGGCGGCAAGCCCTGCAACCGCTCCCATGAGATATGTCTGGATTTCTTGCGGTTTGGCATTTTCAGGCGCGCCTTCCAGCAGGATGTGCAGCGCGTTGCGCAGCAGGGCCCAGGCGCTGCGCAGGATCAGCACGGAAACCAGGATGGAGAGAATCGGGTCGATGGGCGTCCAGCCGGTAAAATAGATAACGATGGCTGCGCTGATGGCGCCGACGGAGCCGAGAAGGTCGCCCATGACGTGCAGGACGGCGCCCTTGATGTTCACATGTTCCTTGTCGCCGCGGGTCAGGATCCAGAACACCAGCATGTTGATGAGCAACCCGACGACGGCCACGAGGAACATGGGGCCCGCCAGAATTTCACCGGGTGAGCGGAAGCGGTTGATCGCTTCGATGGCGATCCAGACGACAATGGCAAAGAGCGCGATGGCATTGATGAGGCCGGCAATAACCTCGAAGCGCAGATAGCCATAGGTGCGGCTTTGGTCTGCCGCGCGCTGGCCAAAGCGGAACGCGGCATAGGACAGGGCGAGTGCGCCTGCATCCGTCAGCATGTGTCCCGCATCGGCAATCAGCGCCAGCGAACCGGACATTACGCCGCCGATCACCTCGATGATCATATAGGAGAACGTGATGACGAAGGCGATCAGCACCTTGCGCTGATTGTCGTTGGTTATTTTGGGGCCATGGTCGTGCCCTGCGTGCGACTGCGACATTGTTCCGGCTCGTCCCGTTGATGACATACAACATATGAATACATGTTCATATATTGTATGTCAATCGCAGCGGGTCCGAACGGCAGTGTGTTCGATCCGCCGGAAGGGCTCCCGGCGGATCGTCATTGGCGCGATCAGGCGGCCAGCCGCGTTCCAGCCTCATCCAATGTGATATGGCCGAGAAACTGGCCGCTGGTGACAGCCGGGGTTTCATCCTCGATGGCATGGGCAAAAATCACGGCCTTGTCGGCTTCCAGCTTCTGCAGATAGGCATGAAGGCTGGGATACTCCATTTTGAGGTCGAAGAGACCGAGATCCTCGCCCCAGCGGGCGATGCCGATCATGTAGGCGTCGGCAATCGTCCTGTTGGCGCCGACAAGCCAATCCCGCCCCAGCAGATGGGATTGCAGATAGGCATAGCCGGAGGCGGCCTTCTCCCGCGCCAGGTCGCGCAGTATTTTGATCGCCGGATCGCCCTCTTTCAGCTTGTAGGCGGTCCAGGCCGACGAAAAGGCCGAGTGAAAGCTGGTGTGCAGATAGGCCAGCATCTGGTTGAGCCTGTCATGCGCCTCGGTGCCCTGGGCAAACCCCAGCTGCTTCCCGAGATCGCGTGCGGCGATGTTGTGGAGAATGGCAAAGCTTTCGCGCAGGCTCCTGCCGTTTTCCAGAAGCAGCGTCGGTGTCTGGTGCATGCTGTTGACGCGGCCATAGATTGCGCTCTTCGACTTGGCCAGCATGTCGATACGGGCAAGACGATAGGGTTGGCCGAGCCATTCCAGCGCGACGATTGAACCGAACGAGCAGCCATGCGGCACGCCATAAAACAATACGGGTTCCATTTTCATTTCCTCATTTTTTGAATGTCATACCGCGGTGAAATCCAAGATGGCGATATCGGTAACTATTGTAAAGAAGGCACAAAAATGTCATGTTGGTACAAATTTTATACCAACAGTCAGATGGAATGGGCGTCATCAAAGACCTGGTTTCCAAATGCCCCGTCGAAAATGCCATGCTGGTGCTGGGCGGGCGCTGGCGCATCCTGCTTATCTACTATCTGCTGGAGGGAACGAAGCGTTTCAGCGAGCTGCGCCGTGACATGCCGAAGATTTCGCAGCGCATGCTCACCCTCGACCTGCGCGCCCTCGAAGAGGCCGGCTACGTGACCCGCACGATCATTCCGCAGGTTCCGGTGCGTGTCGAATACAGCCTGACGGAGGAGGGGTGGCGCCTCAAGACGCTGGTCGATGTGCTCGGTGAATGCGGTGACCGGCTGGCCAGCCGCGGCTACGTCAAGGCTGCAGCGTGATTACCAGGGGTTCGTGGTTCGACAAGCTCACCATGAGGGAAGTTTGTGGGCTGCAATCAAATCACCTCCCTCATGGTGAGCTTGTCGAACCACGCACGATTGTTCTGCCACATTCCAGATGAACTGAAGAGCCAGAAGCGACAATCACAGGTGACACGATTGCCGCTATCGGCTAAGCGATGCCATCTTATTCGCTCCGGCAATCTGAAAGGATCGGCATGACCGACATGGTACATTTGCAGCGTCTCGATGCGCTCAGAGACCGATATGATGTTCTCCTGTGTGATGTCTGGGGTGTTCTGCACAATGGTGTTGATTCCTTCGCCGCCGCATCAAGCGCCTTGCAGCGGGCGCGGGAAGCCGGGCAGACGGTGATCCTGATCACCAATGCGCCGCGGCCCTTCGCAGGTGTGGCCCAGCAGATCAAGATGCTCGGTGTACCCGACGCCGCCTATGACCGCATCGTCACATCGGGCGATGTCACGCGCGACCTGATCCGCAACGCGCCGCGCCGCGTGTTCCATCTGGGGCCGGAACGCGATGAAACGTTGTATGAAGGGCTTGATGTCGAGCTGACCGAAGAGCGGGAAGCGGATGTCGTGGTCTGCACCGGCTTTTTCGATGATGATGCCGAAGGTCCGGACGACTATGCCGACATGCTCACGCGCTTTCGCTCGCGCAACCTGCCGTTCATCTGCGCCAATCCCGACATCGTCGTCGAGCGTGGCGACCGGCTGATCTGGTGTGCAGGTGCCCTCGCGCGCGATTATGGCCAGTTGGGCGGGCGCACGCTCATTGCCGGAAAGCCGCATCGCCCCATTTACGAAGCGGCCATTGCCGCGGCGGAGGCCGTGCGCGGCGGGCCTGTCGACCTTGCGCGCGTGCTCGCCATTGGTGACGGCATGCTGACGGATGTGAAGGGCGCCGATCTCTTCGGAATCGATGTGCTCTATATTTCCGGCGGCATTCACGCCGGCGATTATGTGAGAGGCGGCATATTTGATCTGGAAAAGCTGCTCGCCTTTCTCAAGAAGCACGGCAGCAACCCCGTTGCCACCATGCCGGCTCTCGCCTGAGGTACACGCACCATGCCGATTCTACGCCTGACCGACCCTTCGCATCTGCCGCAGCATCTGAAGGGCGCCGTGGTGGCGATCGGTAATTTTGACGGTGTGCATCGCGGCCATCAGGCTGTTCTGGGGCGGGCGCTTGATGCCGCTAACACCGCCGGAAAGCCTTCGCTGGTTCTGACCTTCGAGCCGCATCCGCGCAGCGTCTTCGTGCCCGATCAGCCGGTCGACCGGCTGACACCCGCGGCGGAAAAAGCTTCCATCCTGGAAGCCCTCGGTTTCGATGCGGTGGTGGAATGCCATTTCACCCGGGATTTCTCACAGCTTACGGCCGATGTGTTCGTGGACGAGATTCTTGTTGCCGGTCTTGGAGCGAGCCGCATCGTGGCGGGGTTTGACTTCCACTTCGGCAAGGGCCGCCAGGGCGGTCCGGCCTTTCTCATGGATGCCGGGGAAAAGCGCGGCTTTCAGGTCACGCTCGTCGATGCGTTCCGCGACGAGGGCGGGCAGGCCATTTCATCCAGCCGCATTCGCGAACTTCTGGGTGCGGGCGACATTGTCGAAGCCTCGGGGCTTTTGGGGTACCGCCACCGGATTCGCGCGGAAGTGGTACATGGCAAGCAGCTTGGCCGCACGATTGGCTTCCCCACGGCCAATATGGTGCTGCCACCCGAGACGCATCTGCAGGAAGGCATTTATGCCGTGCGTTTTCGCCGTGCGGACGGCACGCTCCATGACGGTGTGGCCAGCTTTGGCCGCAGGCCGACCGTGGATACCGACGGCGCGCCGCTGCTCGAAACCTATGTCTTCGATTTCACCGGCAATCTCTACGACGAAATCTGCGCGGTTTCGTTCTTCGGCTATTTGCGCGGCGAGGAAAAGTTCGACGGGCTTGAGCCGATGATGCAGCAGATCAGGCGCGACGAGGAAGAAGCGCGTGCTCTGTTGCAGGGAGTGAAACCGTTATCCGCTCTGGACGACACGATTAATTTTCGATGAAACGGTAAATTGTTTACCATAAGAATAAATCCAATTTTATCTATCCTTCGCTAGCGTCATTCTCAAATCTGCCGCCCTCCCAGGCGAAATTTTGGAGTGATTTCATGCATGTTCGTCTCGTCGCCGCTCTTTCGGGCGCCCTTATACTTGCCGGTGCCGTCCCGGGCTCTGCCGATGATTATTATTACGAAGGCCAGCAGAACCAGACGGTGGCTGCGCCCCGCCAGCATTGGTGGTCGGGCGACTGGTACCTGACCCTCGGCGCCAAGGGCTTCATCGCTCCGCGCTATGAAGGCGCCAAAGACTATCTTCTGCGGGCCGCGCCGGTTATCTCGCTGGGCCGTGCCGGAGCCGCCGCCCGTTTCAGCTCCCTCAATGACAATGCGTCGATCGGCCTGATCGATACGGGCGTGTTCCGCACCGGTATCACCGGCAAGCTGATCACCGGCCGCGACAGCGGCGACGCGAATCTCAAGGGCGTGCATGATGTCGATTGGGGTGTCGAAGTGGGCGGCTTCGCCGAATTCTATCCAACGGACAATGTTCGCGGCCGTGTCGAGGTGCGTCGCGGTATCGGTTCGCATGACGGCGTCGTTGCCGACTTTGCCGTCGATGCCTTCAAGGACCTGACGCCGACCGTGCGCGTTTCGGCCGGGCCGCGCGCCACCGTGGCGTCGCGGGATTATTTCAAGCAGTATTACGGGGTGAACCCGACGGAAGCGGCTGCATCCGGCCTGTCGACCTACCGTCCCGATGGCGGCGGTCTCAAATCGCTTGGTCTCGGCGGCCAGATCACCTGGAAGGCGACGGACAAGATCGAAACCAGTGCCTATGCGGAGTATAGCCGCCTGATGGGACCGGCGGCCGATTCCAGCATCGTCAAGGAGCGCGGGTCGGCCAATCAGGCGACCTTCGGCCTGCAGGCAACCTACCGCTTCGACTTCGCGCTTTGACCGATATATCGGGCTGACGCGAAGTTTATTGCGTCAGCCCCTTTATTCTGGAAGCAGTGATTGCTAAAAGCGCGCTCATGAAAACTGTTTCCTGGACCCTTGCACAGTCCATACCGCTTCAGACACCACGAATTACTGGCCCGGCCTTCCGGTTTGCCTGAAGCCTAGGCTTGCGGGTGCGGAAGGTCCGGGTTTTCCGGATGCGCCATTGCGCTCTTTTTTGATTTTCGTCACATCTTTGCCTGCTGCGATCACGCGCGGGCCTGTTCACAAGCTGGAAAAATGACCGACACCGCCAACCCACTCGACTATTCGAAAACACTTTATCTGCCGCAGACAGATTTTCCGATGCGCGCCGGCCTGCCCGCCAAGGAGCCGGAATTCGTCAAGCGCTGGGGCGAGATGAATCTCTACAGGAAATTGCGCGAAGACGGGAAGGGGCGCCCGCTCTATGTGCTGCATGACGGTCCTCCCTATGCCAATGGCAATATCCATATCGGCCATGCGCTGAACAAGATCCTCAAGGACGTCATCACCCGCTCGTTCCAGATGCGCGGTTTCGATTCCAATTATGTTCCCGGCTGGGATTGCCACGGTCTGCCGATCGAATGGAAGATCGAGGAACAGTACCGCGCCAAGGGCAAGGACAAGGACGACGTGCCGATCAACGAATTCCGCAAGGAGTGCCGTGAGTTCGCCGCCAATTGGATCAAGATCCAGTCCGCCGAATTCAAGCGCCTCGGCATCGAGGGTGATTTCGACAATCCCTATACGACGATGGCTTTCCATGCGGAACGCCGCATCGCCGGGGAATTGCTCAAGTTCGCCATGTCAGGCCAGCTCTATCGCGGTTCGAAGCCGGTGATGTGGTCGGTGGTCGAGCGCACGGCGCTGGCGGAAGCCGAGGTCGAGTATCAGGACTATGAAAGCGACACCATCTGGGTGAAATTCCCGGTCGCAAGTGGCGCGGGCGATCTTGCCGCGGCGCATGTGGTGATCTGGACCACGACACCATGGACCATCCCGGGAAACCGTGCGGTCAGCTATTCCCCGCGCATTGCCTATGGGCTTTACGAGGTCGAAACCGCTGAAAATGATTTTGGACCCCGGCCGGGCGAAAGGCTGATCTTCGCCGACGCGCTTGCGGAGGAATCCGCGGCCAAGGCCAAGCTGACCTTCAAGCGGATCAAGACCGTTGCGGCCGACGAGTTTGCAACCATGACCTTAGCGCATCCTTTCAAGGGGCTGGGCGGCGGCTATGAATTTGTGGTTCCGCTGGTTGCCGGTGATCACGTCACCGACGATGCCGGTACGGGTTTCGTGCATACCGCCCCAAGCCACGGCCGCGAGGACTTTGACGCCTGGACCGCTGCTGCGCGTGAACTCGAGGCGAAGGGTATTTCTCCGGCTATCCCGTTCACCGTTGATGATGCCGGTTTCTATACCAAGGACGCTCCGGGTTTTGGGCCGGACCGCGAAGGCGGCGCCGCGCGTGTCATCGACGACAACGGCAAGAAGGGCGATGCCAACAAGGCCGTCATCGAGGAGCTTATCGCGCGCAGTGCGCTGTTTGCCCGCGGCCGGCTGAAGCACTCGTATCCGCATTCGTGGCGTTCGAAGAAGCCGGTCATCTTCCGCAACACGCCGCAATGGTTCGTCTATATGGACAAGGATCTGGGCGATCTGACCACATTGCGTTCGCGCGCCCTGGCGGCGATCGACGAGACCCGTTTCGTACCCGCCGGCGGCCAGAACCGGCTGCGTGCCATGATCGAAGACCGTCCGGATTGGGTCCTGTCGCGCCAGCGCGCCTGGGGTGTGCCGATCTGCGTGTTTGCCGATGAGAATGGCAACGTGCTCAAGGACGATGCGGTCAATGCCCGTATTCTCGAAGCATTCGAGCAGGAAGGCGCCGATGCCTGGTTTGCCGAAGGCGCGCGCGCGCGTTTCCTTGGCGAAAAGGCAAACGAGCCGTGGGTGCAGGTGCGCGACATTCTCGATGTCTGGTTTGATTCCGGCTCGACTCATGTCTTCACGCTGGAAGACCGCCCTGACCTGAAATGGCCTGCCGATGTCTATCTGGAAGGCTCCGACCAGCATCGCGGCTGGTTCCATTCGTCGCTGCTGGAAAGCTGCGGTACCCGTGGCCGTGCGCCCTACAACACTCTCGTCACCCATGGTTTCACCATGGACGAGGAGGGGCGCAAAATGTCGAAGTCGCTCGGCAATACGGTCACGCCGCAGGATGTGATCAAGGATTCCGGCGCCGATATCCTGCGCCTGTGGGTCATGACCACGGATTATTGGGAAGACCAGCGTCTGGGCAAGAACATCATCCAGACGAACATCGATTCCTATCGCAAGCTGCGCAACACCATCCGCTGGATGCTTGGCACCCTGGCCCACGATGCCGGGGATGAAATCGCCTATGCTGATATGCCGGAACTGGAAAAGCTGATGCTGCACCGTCTCACCGAGCTCGATGAGGTGGTCCGCTCGAGCTATGATGCCTTCGAATTCAAGCGCATCACGCGTTCCCTCATCGATTTCATGAACGTTGAATTGTCAGCGTTCTACTTCGATATCCGCAAGGATGCGCTGTATTGCGATGCGCCGTCCAGCATCAAGCGCCGTGCGTCCCTGCAGGTTGTGCGTCACCTGTTCGACCGTCTGGTGACCTGGCTTGCGCCCATGCTGCCGTTCACCACGGAGGAAGCCTGGCTCGACCAGTATCCCGCCGCCGTCTCGGTTCATCTCGAGCAGTTCCGCGCGACGCCGGCCGAATGGAAGAACGAAGCCCTGGCCGAGAAGTGGCGCAAGGTGCGCGATGTCCGGCGTGCCGTCACCGGCGCGCTGGAGCTGGAGCGGGCCGACAAGCGCATCGGTTCGTCGCTTGAGGCTGCGCCGGTGGTCTTTGTCGCCGATCCGGAATTGTTCGCTGCCGTTTCCGATCTCGATATGGCTGAAATCTGCATCACCAGCGCCATCACGATCAGGAACGAAGCCGCTCCGGCCGGGGCGTTCATTGCCGAGGACGTGAAGGGCGTGGCGGTTGTTCCCGAGCGCGCATCGGGTACAAAATGTGCCCGTTCATGGCGTTATACCCATGATGTCGGCTCCGATCCGGCCTACCCGGATGTCTCGGCCCGCGATGCGGCGGCACTGCATGAACTGGCAAAACTCGGCAAACTCGCCATTTAAGTGTATAAATGCGGATCATTCTCTGGATGATCCGCATTTTGCTTAACAATAGGTTGCTTCGGCTTGCTTATTGGGACGGGCCTCATGTAAAAGGCTTGCCATTGAGTTGCCTGATTTAACAGGCAGGGCATTGATCAAGCATATTGACTCGGCGGAGTCGGCAATATGAGCTTGAGGCGAAAGTGGCGAGTATGGATTTGAACGGACGTATTACGGTTCTTGGTGCAATGCTGGCGTCCTTGACGCTGGCCGGGTGCATGTCGTCACCAACCTATGGCACCAACAAGACATCTGGCAGCCAGTTGCTGGACGATGTTTCCAATATCGCTTCGTTCGGACCCAAGAAAAAAGACCCGATAACCTATAATCCGCGTCCGGATCTCGTTCGCCCTGTCGCTGGCAAGCCAGGCCAGTTGCCGGCGCCGCAGGAAAATGCCGTCGCCGCGAACGGTGCGAAGTGGCCGGAATCACCGGAACAGCGGCGCAAGCGTTTGCGTGACGACGCTACGGCCAATCAGAACAATCCCAACTATGTGCCGCAAATTGAAAATGACACGCCGCCCGCAACAAGGGCTGTCGATAATGGCGAGCACGGCGTCTACAACGACAGAAACCCGCCGCCCTCGGGCGTGAGCACGGCAAGCAAGCAGTCTGCGGAATTCCGCGCCCGCCGCCTTGCTTCGACCGCCGGCTCGGCGACCACGCGGCGTTATCTGAGCGAACCGCCGCTGGCCTATCGTGCCCCGGCGCCGACAGCCGCTGCCGATGAGCTTGGCGAAGACGAAGCCAAGAAGGAACGCGACCGCAAGGCCGCTGCCCGCAAGGACAAGGGTTTCAGCTTCAAGAACCTCATTCCCTGGAATTGATGCCACCGGAATTTGAACCGCTGCATGACACGTGAAAGGCTCCCTCAGGGAGCCTTTCTTTTTTGGACGTCAGAAAGCGTCTTGCCTTTGCCTTGATGTACCGAGACTATTGCGTCACAGCTTGTCAGTTGAGGGCCACCGATCTTGCGTCTTTTGCGTCTTCCCGGATTGATTATTCTCATTCTCCTGACAGCCTTCGGTTTTTTCTGGGGCGGATTTGCGCTCTGGTATCAACTTCCTCTGGACCTGCCCGGTGTGACCGGCGGTGTAATTGTCTGGGGCCTGATCGGGCTTGTGGTTCTTTGGCTCGAGGTAACGGGGCGGGTGCGGCGCGCCCTGATTGTGCTCATTCCGGTCATGGCGGCCCTCCTGTTCTGGTGGAGCACCATAACTCCGTCGCTCAATCGCATCTGGGCGGATGATGTGGCGCAGACCGTTACGGGAACACTGGTCGGCAATCATGTGACGCTGGCCAATGTCCGCAATTTCGAATGGCGCAGCCAGACGGATTACACGCCGCGCTGGGAAGTCCGATCCTATGATCTGGAAAATCTGGCTTCGGTGGATGTGTTTCTGTCGTACTGGTCGAGCCCGGCCATTGCGCATACGCTGGTGAGTTTCGGTTTCAACAATGGTGATCAGGTGGTTTTCTCGGCCGAGATCCGCAAGAAGCGGCACGAGCAGTTCTCGGAAATCGGCGGCTTTTTCAAACAGTTCGAACTGGCGATGATCGCCGCCGACGAGCGCGACATCATCCGGTTGCGCAGCAATATCCGCAAGGAGGATGTGTATCGGTATCGGGTCAACCTGACGCCGGAAATGCGGCAGGCGCTGTTTCTGTCCTACCTCGACACCGGCAACCGGCTGTCCAAGCAGGCGCAATTCTACAATACGGTGACGGCCAATTGCACGACGGTGATCTTTGACATGATCCGTGCAATCACCCCCGGAGTGCCGCTGGACTACCGCGTCGTCCTTTCCGGTTACCTGCCCGGTTATCTCTATGATCTGGGCGCCATTGACCGGAGCAGGCCGCTCGAAGCGGAGATCGAGGCGGCTTCGATCAACCAGCGCGCCATGGATGCCGACAAGGCGGAAGACTTTACCGCCCGGATACGCGCCGATAATTAGAGCCTTTCCTGCTTAAATAGAATCGTTCTGCCGGAGGGAATTTGGTTCAAGGTCGAGGGGTTAGGCGAGACCGATGTCTTTCCATCGGGCGAAGCCGAAGCCCGATGGGATTGGGCCAAATTCACCCGGCCCTTCGGGTTTCCGGCTGGCGGACACCCACTTTGTCAGGCAGCTTCGTCCGATGGGTAAACATCGGTCTTGCTACCTTCCTAGTGGATTGTCTCGCCATCCGGGAAACAGAACGGGTTCTATTTAAGCAGAAAAGGCTCTAAAGCCGTTTTGCGCGGAAGAATTCCTTGAGGATGGTTTCGGCTTCCTGCTCGCGGAAGCCGGAATAGACCTCCGGCGCGTGGTGGCAGGTGGGCTGGGCAAAAAATCGCGCGCCGTTTTCCACGCCGCCGCCCTTGATGTCCTGCGCCCCGTAGTACAATCGCCGGATACGGGCGAAGGAAATGGCGGCAGCGCACATCGTGCACGGCTCGAGCGTGACATAGAGATCGCAACCCGTCAGACGCTCATCGTTCAGCGCTTCGCAGCCCTGCCGGATGACCAGAATCTCCGCATGGGCGGTGGGATCATTGCGTTCCCGGGTACGGTTTCCGGCCTGGGCCACAACCACGCCGTCCTTCACCAGAACAGCACCGACGGGCACTTCGCCGCGTTTTGCCGCTGCCTTCGCCTCGGTCAAGGCAAGGTCCATGGGTCCCATAGGATCAGTTTTTTGGTTCACGCTGCACTCATGGTCCAGAATTTACTCGCAAGCTGCCGTCATAGCTGGTAGTTAGCCCCGCTGAAAGGCAAACATTCCATGACCAGTTCAAATGATGACGGAAAGGGCGGTAAACGTCCCTTTGAAAAGCGCAGCTTCGACAAGAAGGGCGCCGATGGCGGCCGCGGTGGCCGTCCGGCTCCGCGCAAGTTCGATGACGGAGCGCGGGATCCCGCGACGCGCGGTCCGCGCAGATCATCGCATGAGGAAGCGCCGGTCGACGACAGCGAGCGCATCGCCAAGCGCCTTGCCCGCGCAGGGATAGCCTCGCGCCGCGAAGCCGAGACAATGATTGCTGCAGGCCGTATCTCGGTCAATGGCAAGGTGCTTGCCAGCCCCGCGATCAATGTCAAGCGTGAAGACCGCATCGAAGTCGACGGCAAGCCGTTGCCGCAGAAAGAACGCACGCGCCTGTGGCTCTACCACAAGCCGGCCGGTCTGGTGACAACCAACCGCGATCCGGAAGGACGCCAGACGGTTTTCGAATCCCTGCCGAAGGATATGCCGCGTGTCCTTTCCGTCGGACGCCTGGATATCAATACCGAAGGTCTTCTGCTGCTGACCAATGATGGCGGCCTGTCGCGTGCGCTTGAACTGCCGTCCACCGGCTGGCTGCGCCGCTACCGCGTGCGTGCCCATGGCAGCGTGACCCAGGAAAAGCTCGATACGCTGAAGGACGGCATTGCCGTCGAAGGCGTGTTCTACGGCGCGATCGAAGCCACGCTCGAACGCGAGCAGGGCTCCAATGTCTGGATCATGATGGGCTTGCGCGAGGGCAAGAACCGCGAAGTCAAGAATGTGCTCGGTGCGCTTGGCCTGTCCGTCAATCGCCTGATCCGCATTTCCTATGGCCCGTTCCAGCTTGGCGATCTGCCGGAGGGTTCGGTGCGGGAAATGAACGGCCGCACCCTGCGTGACCAGCTTGGCGAGCGCCTGATCGAAGAATCCGGTGCCGATTTCGATGCGCCGATCATCAATGTCTTTTCCAACGATGCGGTGAAGGGCGAGGCGGTACAGCAGCCAGCTGCCGCCGATCGTCCGGCGCGCCGTTCCTCCGAATGGATATCGAGTGCACCGGTGGCGAAAAGCCGTGGCCCGCGCAAGTCCAAGGACGAAAGGCGCGAAGAAGGCCTGTCGCGCCTGACGACCGATCGCAGCGAACGGCCTGGAGCCTCGCGCGACGCACGCGGCGGCCGCGACGAACGTCCGGCCCGTGCACCGCGTGCGGACGACCGCAAGCCGCGCGATGCCGCAGGCCCCAAGGGTGCGCGCGGCGCAAAGGCTGAAGAGGCCGCGCCTCCACGTGCCCGTTCGGCCAATGTCTGGATGGCGCCGGGTGCACGCCCGGTTGGCAAACCCAAGGCAAAGACCGGAGAACCGCGCGGCGAGCGCCGCCATTCCGATGCACCGCGCACGGACCGGCCGCGCCGTTTCGAGGAAGGTTCCGCGCGCCCTGCGGGGGACCGGCCGCAGCGTGAGCGTCCTGCCGGTGCCTATGCGGGCGGCGACAAGCCGCGCAGCTATTCCCCGCGCCCGCCCCGCGGCGACGATGACAGAGCCGAGCGCCCGAAGCGTTCCTTCGGATCGGATCGGCCGGAAGGTTCACGCGATGGCCCGCGTCCACCGCGCCCGCCACGGGTGGGCAAGCGCGAACGCGCCGAACTGAAGGAGCGGGAAGCAGCTGGCGACAAGCCGTCCTTCCAGTCCGAGCGCCCCAATCGCGCCGAACGTCCATACGGCACCAGCGGCCGCCCAACCCGGCAGGATGGCCGCTCCGGTGACCGGCCCTATGGCGGGCCGAAAGGCGCGGCACCGCGTGGTGCGCCATCAGGTGCTCCCAAAGGTCCGCGCGGCGGTTCCGGCGGCGGCGCAGGCCGTCCGCCACGCAAGCCCAAGCCATAGGCGTGGACTTCATGCGGATTGTCGGCGGCAAATTTCGCGGGCGGGCATTGGCGACGCCGAATACCAATGCCATCCGGCCGACCACGGACCGGACGCGGGAAAGCCTGTTCAACATTCTGGTGCACAATTATCCGGAAAAGTTTGAAGCGACCCGCGTGCTGGATCTTTTCGCCGGAACAGGCGCCCTGGGGCTTGAAGCCATATCGCGGGGCGCGCGCTATGGCGTTTTCATCGAGGAGTCGACGGAAGGGCGCGGCCTGATCCGCACCAATGTCGAAGCTTTCGGTTTGCTGGGAAACACCAAGATTTTCCGCCGCGATGCCGCCAAACTCGGCGATGCCGGCACGATCGAGCCGTTCGATCTCGTTTTTGCCGACCCGCCCTATGGCAAGGGCCTGGGCGAACTCGCCTTCAAATCCGCTCTTGAAGGCGGCTGGCTCAATCCCGACACACTTCTCGTGCTTGAAGAAGAAGCCGAGGCCGTGATCAACCTGGATTCGCGATTCTCGGTGGCCGAAGAACGCCACTACGGCGGAACAATCATACGATTTGTCACGTTGAACGGCTAAGCAAACGACCGGACCGGAAAACTTCCGGCTTTGAACAGAATTGCGAAGGAAGATTGATGTCGCAAATAGTGAGCCGTACCATTGCGGCATTGGTTTTGGCCGGAACAGTATCCACCGCCGGTTTCATTCTTCCCGCACATGCCCAGACGATGGCACAGCTCACCGCGGAGGTCCAAAAGGCCGATAGTGCCGGTGTCTCGTCCTTCCGTTTGGACAATGGTCTGGAAGTGGTGGTGATACCCGACCATCGCGCGCCCGTCGTCACCCATATGCTCTGGTATCATGTCGGATCAGCCGACGAAGATCCGGGCAAGTCGGGCATTGCGCATTTCTTCGAACATCTGATGTTCAAGGCCACCAAGACCTATCCGGCCGGTGAATTCTCCCGCAAGGTGGCTGAAATCGGCGGCCGCGAGAATGCGTTCACCTCCTATGATTACACCGCCTTCTTCCAGCAGGTGTCGCCGCAGGCGCTTGAAATGGTCATGACCTATGAGGCGGACCGCATGGAAAACCTCATCCTGAACGAGGATGTGGTGAAGACCGAGCGCGACGTGGTGCTCGAAGAGCGCCGGTCGCGCACCGATACCAATCCCGCCGCCCTGCTGTCGGAAGAGGTCAACGCGACGCTCTATCAGAACCATCCCTACCGCTTCCCGGTGATCGGCTGGTTGCACGAGATGCAGCAGCTCAACCTCAAGGATGCGCTCGCCTTCTACGAAAAATTCTACACGCCAAACAATGCGACGCTGGTTGTCTCGGGCGATGTCGATGCAGCGGCGGTAAAGGCGCTGGCGGAAAAGACTTATGGCAAGGTGCCGCGCCGTTCGGAACCCGGCAAACGCATGCGGCCACAGGAACCGGAACAGAACACCAAGCGCACCGTATCCCTTGCCGACCCGCGCGTGTCGCAGCCAAGCTTCCAGAAAATATGGCTGGTGCCATCCTATAACAATGCCAAGCCCGGTGAAGCCGAGGCGCTTGATCTCCTGAGCGAAATCCTCGGCGGGTCCACGCGCAGCCGCGTCTATCAGGCACTGGTCGTGCAGGATGGATTGGCCGCCAGCGCCGGCGTCTATTACCAGGGCGGCGCGCTTGATGACGGCACGTTTGCCGTCTATGGCGCACCGCGCGGTTCGGCCTCCCTGCAGCAGGTGGAAGCCGGCGTGGATGCGCAGATTGCCCGCATCATCAAGGACGGCATTACATCAGATGAACTGGAGAAAGCCCGCAACCGCTTTCTGAAGAGCGTTATCTTTGCCCGTGACAGCCAGGCGGGCATGGCCCGCATCTATGGCTCGACGCTGTCGACCGGTCAGACGATCAAGGATATTCAGGAATGGCCGGATCGCATCCAGGCGGTGAAGGTTCAGGATATTCAGGACGTGGCCAAGCGCTATCTCGTCGATTCGCGCTCGGTGACCAGTTACCTGATGCCGGAGAACGGCAAGCCTGACGAGAAGATACCGTCGACGGGTGAGACCGCGCCGATGCAACCACAGACCGAGGGAGTCATCCAATGATCCGCATGTTGACACCCGCTTTCAAGCGGATGGCCGCCGCCTTGCTGCTGGTCATCCTCGCCGTGGCACCGGTCTATGCGGTGGAAATCAAGGAAGTCGTTTCTCCCAAGGGGATTCGCGCCTGGCTGGTGCAGGATGATTTCGTTCCGCTGATTGCCCTGCGGTTTTCCTTTGAGGGCGGTTCGGCGCAGAACCCCAAGGGCAAGGAGGGCCTCGCCAATCTGATGACCGGGCTTTTCGATGAGGGTGCCGGCGATCTCGATTCCGATGCATTTCAGGAGAAGCTCGACGATGTCGGCGCTGAAATGGCTTTCAGTGCCGAGGATGACCGTATTTCCGGCGCCATGCGCATGCTTGCCGACAAGCGCGATGAAGCGGTCGATCTCTTGGCGCTCGCCGTCAATAAGCCGCGCTTCGATCAGGCGCCGATTGACCGGATCCGCCAGCAGGTGGTTGCCAACATCAAGGCCGCCGAGCGCGATCCTAACACCATCGCCGGCCGCAAGTTCGCCGAAGCGCTGTATGGCGATCATCCCTATGGCCGCCAGTCGCAGGGCACCGAAGCCAGCCTGGCATCGATCACCCGCGATGATCTCGCCGCTTATCACAAGCGGGTCTTTGCCCGTGACCATCTTATTGTCGGCGTTGTCGGTGCAATCAGTCCGGAACAGCTGGGACCGCTGCTCGACAAGGTGTTTGGCGATCTGCCGGACAAAGCCCTGCTTGATCCGATTGGCGATGCCAAGCTGGCCTTGGGCAAGACAACCCGCGTCGATTATCCCCTGCCGCAGACATCCATTTCCATGGTTTATCCGGGCGTGCGGCGCCAGGATGCGGATTTCTTCCCGGCCTACATCATGAATCACATTCTGGGCGGCGGTACCTTCTCCTCGAGAATTTACAGCGAAGTGCGCGAGAAGCGCGGTCTTGCCTATTCCGCCGGTTCCGCCCTCATCAGCAGGGATCACATGGCCGCCCTGACCATATCCACGGCAACCCGCTCCGACCGATCCGGGGAAACCCTGCAGATCCTCAAGGATGAGGTTGCCCGCATGGCCAAGGACGGTCCGACCGAGCAGGAACTGGTCGAGGCCAAGAAATATCTCGTCGGCTCCTATGCCATCAACAATCTGGATTCGTCATCGGCCGTCGCCAGCACGCTGATCGGCCTGCAGGATGAGCATCTGGGCCGCGATTATATCGACAAGCGCGCGGATCTGATCAATGCTGTGACATTGGATCAGGTGAAGGCAGCGGCGCGGAAACTGCTTGAAACCGATCCGGCCATTCTGATCGTCGGGCCGCCCCAATCCTGATCAGCCGGGGATATGTCATGAGCGCACGCGATCTCGAAAGTGTTTCCGGTTCTGCGGGAACCGGCGTCGTCAGCAGTTCGCCAAGCTTTGCGGTTGCTTTTGGCGGCGGCGGGGCGAGGGGACTGGCGCACATCAATGTCATCGAGGCGCTGGACGAACTCGGCATCAGGCCGGTCGCCATTTCCGGTTCTTCCATCGGCGCCATCATGGGTGCCGGCATGGCAGCGGGCATGTCCGGCCGGGACATACGCGACTATGCGGTGGCAACATTGTCGCGGCGCGCCGAAATCGCCGCGCGGCTCTGGCGCCTGCGCCCGGCGACCTTTGGCGAAATGTTCGGCGGCGGCATCCGCTTCAGCCAGTTCAATATTGAAAAGCTGCTCAAGACATTCCTGCCGGAACAGATACCCGATACGTTCGAGGAACTGCCCATTCCGCTCAGCGTCACCGCAACGGATTTTTACGGTCAACGGGAAATTCCCATCCATCAGGGCGATCTCTTCAACGCCATAGCCGCTTCCGCGGCCATCCCGGCGCTGTTCCGTCCGGTGCGCCGTGACGACCGTGTGCTGATCGATGGTGGCATCTACAATCCGGTGCCCTTCGATCATCTCAAGGACAAGGCCCAGTTCGTCATCGGTATCGATGTGGTCGGCGGCCCGGAAGGCGACGGCCGCAAGTTTCCGTCGTCGATTGACGCGATGTTCGGCGCAAGCCAGTTGATGATGCAGTCGATCATCGCCACGCGGTTGCGGACCGATCCGCCGGCAATTTTCCTGCGGCCCAGCGTTGCCCGGTTTGGCGTGCTGGATTTTCTACGGGTCGAACAGGTGCTGAACGAGTCGATCGGTATCAAAGATGAATTAAAGCGCGCTGTTGATGCCGCCATTGCCTATACGGAACATGCCGAACAGGAATAGCGGCTTATAATCAAGAGGTGGCCTGTTCCGTTGGCCGCGTCCATTCACAGGAACGACAGGACCTCGAGATAGACGGCCCACCAGAAACCTATTCCGAACGCCGCCATGCCATACCACAGGAGTGCCATGGCAAAACGGTTGCGCTTTCCTGTCCAAAACCCGCGATGCAGGGCGGGTTTTGGTTTGTCGGCGGCTGCAATTGCGAATGTCACCATGATAAATGAACCTGACTGAGTGTACGTTCGTCGCTTTTTATCAGGATCAGGGTTTCATCTGAATCCGTAGTCTTACCGACCTCACTCCGCCGGCTCGGGATCGGGAAGCATCTCTTCCGTGTCGATGCGCTTGGATTCGCGGGTCGGCTTGATCAGCGGCTCCGGCGTGACCGGGCGTGTCAGCAACAGGTCATTGCCCGCCATCAGGCCTTCGGCCGCCTGGATGTGCAGCCGATCCTCGTCACGGCGGCGGATGTCTTCCATGATCTCGTAGGCCACATCTTCGCTGGTTCCGAGCTCTTCAAGCGTGCGGCGGCCGAACAGCAAGCCTGATTCAAAGGTCTCGCGCAATTCGTACTGCACGCCGCGGGCGCGCAGTTTCAGCGTGTGGCCCCGGTCATAGGACCGCACGAACAGCTTGATATCGGGATATTCCGACTGGATGAGCTCGACGATCCGGTCGGTGGTCTCCTTCTTGTGCGTGCAGATGGCAACGATTTTCGCCTGGCGGATACCGGCTGCCTCCAGCACTTCCTTGCGCGTGCCATCGCCGAAATAGATGCGGAAGCCGAATTTCGAGGCGGCGCGGATGCGGTCGGCCGAGGCATCGATCAGCGTGACGCTGGTGCCGCCCGCCAAAAGGATCTGCGCTGCGATCTGCCCGTAGCGGGAAAAGCCGATCATCAGCACGTCGGCACCGGCAGCACCGTCGAAATCCTCGTCGATCTGTTCTTCCGCATGGGCGTCGACAAGGAAGCGGTTGCCAAGGGCGACCGACAGCGGCATCACGGCCATGGACAGCGTGACCACCGCGATCATCTCCGATGCCGTCGAGGTGCTGAGCAATCCGGCCGCCGCCGCCGTGGTGAACAGGACGAAGCCGAACTCACCGCCCTGCGGCAGGAAGAACGCGATGCGGGTCGCATCATTGTGATTGCATCGGAAGAGCCGCGCGAGGATGTAGACGACAAGCGCCTTCACCGCCATGAACACGGGCACCGCAAGAAGAATCGCCTCCCAGTCGGCAAGGATGACCTTGAGGTCAATCGACAGCCCGACGGCCATGAAGAACAGGCCGAGGAAAATACCGCGGAACGGTTCGATGTCCGCCTCCAGCTCGTGCCGGTAGGACGATTCGGCCAGCAGGACGCCGGCGATGAACGCGCCCATGGCCATGGACAGCCCGGCAAACTGCATCAGGAGTGCGGCGCCGAGCACGACGAACAGGGCGGCGGCAATCATCACCTCGCGCGCGCCGGTATTGGCAATGAACCGGAACAGCGGATTGAGGAGATAGCGGCCCACCGCAACGATGGCGCCGATGCAGACGATGGCGATGAGGAATTTACCAAGCGGATCCGCCTGATGCTGGGCGGAACCGGGTGCAAGCACGGGAATCATGGCCAGCAAGGGAACGATCGCCAGATCCTGGAACAGCAGGATGGCGAAGGATGTCTGCCCGTGCGGCATATTGGTCTCGCCGCGCTCTTCCAGGATCTGCATGGCGAACGCCGTGGACGACAGGGCAAGGCCAAAGCCGATGACCAGAGCCGCCTGCCAGTTGACGAGATGGAAGGCGAGGATGAGCCCGGTCAATGCCGCACCGGAAACAATGACCTGCGCCGCACCGAGGCCGAAAATCGCATGGCGCATGTTCCACAGGCGCGTGGGTTTCAATTCAAGGCCGATCACGAACAGCAGGAAAACCACGCCCAGTTCGGAAAAATGCAGGACCTGTTCGCCATCGGTGATGAGATTCGCCAGCGGCCCGATCAGCAGGCCCGCCGCGAGATAACCCAGCACCGTCCCAAGCCCGAGCCGTTTGAACAACGGGGCGGCAATGATCGCCCCAGCCAACAGAGCCAGAGCCTGAAAGTAGAGATTGCCGCTTTGTGAAAGCATGAGCCTGACCCAGTCTGTTGCGAATGTTACCAGTGTTTGCCTTGATAGACCCCAATTTGCACCATATAGGAGGCAGTGCATTGTCTGATCATTGGTCAGATATGTCCTTGCATCCTATCATGCAATCAACTCTAGGGATGAATATGATCGAGCCGGCCAATTCCCGCGAATTCGTTGACAATGCTGCTGCGCTTGTCGAAGCCGCCCGCCGGGCCGGAGCCGACGCCGCCGATGCGGTTGTCGTGCGTTCGCGGTCCACGGGTGTCAGCGTCAGGCTTGGCAAGGTCGAGGCGACCGAATCGTCGGAAAGTGACGATTTCTCCCTGCGCGTCTTTGTTGGCAGGAAAGTGGCAAGCATATCGGCAACCGCCGGTTCCGACCCGAAAATTCTGGCCGAGCGCGCCGTCGCCATGGCCAGGGTTTCGCCGGACGATGCGTTTGAAGGCCTGGCTGATCCAGCCAATCTGGTGCGCACCATCCGTGATCTTGATCTCTATGATCCGACGGTCGTTGCGGCAGCGCGGCTGACCGAAGATGCATTGGCTGCGGAGGCTGCCGCCCTTGAAGTTGACGGCGTTACCAATTCCGGCGGTGCGTCGGCTTCCGCCGGGCTCGGCGGCATGGTTCTGGTGACATCGGGCGGGTTCGTTGGCCATTACATGGGGTCGCGCTTTTCCCGTTCGGTCAGCGCCATCGCCGGTACGGGTACCGGGATGGAACGCGACTACGATTTTTCCTCGCGCCAGCATTTCGATGCGCTCGAGGACCCCGCAGCCATCGGCCGTTCGGCCGCCGCGCGCGCGGTCAAACGCCTTGGTGCCCGGCAGGCCAAGACCGGCGTGGTCAATGTGGTTTACGACCCGCGCGTGGCACGCGGCATCGCGTCCCATCTTTCCAGCGCCATCAATGGCGCATCCGTTGCGCGCAAGACCAGTTTTCTGAAAGACCGCATGGGCCAGAAGATTCTCGCGGACAGCATCAATGTCACGGATGATCCGCTGCGCATCCGCGGCTCGTCCTCGCGGCCCTTCGACGGCGAAGGAATTGAAGGCGAAGCACTGACCATGGTCGAGAACGGTGTTTTGAAGCACTGGTTCCTGTCCACATCAACGGCTGCGGAATTGGGGCTGAGCACCAATGGCCGCGGTGTGCGTTCAGGGTCGACCGTTGTTCCGTCGTCCACCAATTTTGCCATCGAGCCGGGGGATGAAACGCCGGAGGCCCTGATCCGCGCTGTCGGCAATGGCTTCTATGTCACGGAGCTTTTTGGCCAGGGCGTCGATATGATCACCGGGCAGTACAGCCGTGGCGCGTCCGGTTACTGGATTGAAAATGGCGAACTGGCCTATCCCGTCAGTGAAGTCACGCTTGCCTCCAACCTGAAGGATATGTTCCTGAACATGGTCGCGGCGAACGATATTGACCGTAACTTTGGCGTCGCCAGTCCGACACTCCTGATCGAAGGCATGACTCTTGCCGGCAAGTGAAAAAAATCGCGATGATCTAGCCCTGATCCGGGAAGCGGCGGAAGGCGCCGGGCGTATCGCCCTGTCCTATTTCCGCCAGGACCCGCAGGTCTGGATGAAGACCGGCAATTCGCCGGTGAGCGAGGCAGATCTTGCGGCGGACAAGTATCTCAAGGACATGCTTCTGACGGCCCGGCCTGATTATGGCTGGATTTCCGAGGAAACCCTCGATGACCGCGCGGCGACAGCGCGCCGGCGCTTTTTCGTCGTCGATCCCATCGACGGTACGCGCGCCTTCATTGAAGGGTCGGATGTCTGGTGCGTCAGCGTGGCGGTTATCGAGGATGGCCGCCCGGTGGCCGGTGTGCTGGAATGTCCGGCACGCGGCGAGACGATTACTGCGCTTCCAGGGCAGGGGGCTCAACAGAACGGCACAGCCATTCATGTCAGCACCAGCGGCGTTCCGTTCAAGGTCGCGGGGCCCGGGCCATTCCTGAAGAAGCTGCCGGACCATTTCCAGCAATCCATGATTGCCGCGCCCTACATCGCTTCGCTGGCCTATCGCATTGCCATGGTTGCCCGGGGTGACATTGCCGGGACCTTCGTCCGGCCGAATTCCCATGACTGGGATCTGGCGGCGGCGGACCTGATCCTTGCAGAGGCGGGCGGCCATGTCCTGACGGCGAACGGCAAACCGCTGACCTATGGTTTGCGCAACAACGAGACAGGCGATTATCGCCATGGCGCGCTTGTCGCTGCCAGCGGTTTATTGATGGACAACATGTTGGACGTTGTCGCCGAAACCGCCTTCGGTTAAACAGACTGAAAATTCAACGATTGATCACTGAACGGATGGGCGACCATGAGCGAAAATACAGCAGAACCGAAGCAGTTGCTTCACCTGGTTTTTGGCGGCGAGCTGAAGAAGCTCGGCGGTGTTGAATTCCGCGATCTGGAAAAGCTGGATATCGTCGGCATCTACCCGAATTTCGAAACGGCACAGCGCGCCTGGAAGTCCAAGGCACAGCAGACCGTCGACAACGCACATATGCGCTATTTCATCGTGCACATGCACAAATTGCTCGATCCCGACACGGGCAAGGCAAGCTGACCGGTTCTCCGGTCACGCATTGACAACGGCATGATTGATAACAGCACAGCAACCGCCAAGGCGCCCCGCAAGAAGAACGGGGTGCTGAAACGGTTTTGGCGTTCCATCCGGGGCCCGCTGGCGAAGTCGCGTTTCGTCCGCTTCCTCGTGGTTTGGCTGATCACGCAGTTCTTCCGGCTGGTGAATGCCACCAACCCGCGTCTGCCCGGCTCGTCCGATCTGGAGGATATGAAGCGGGGCGGTGAGCCATTCATTGCCGTGGCCTGGCATGGCCAGCATCTGATGGCGCCCTTTCTGATGCCGCGCGGCGTGCGCTTCGCCGCCATGTTCTCCAAGAGCAAGGATGCGGAACTCAACGCGCGCGTGGCCGAACGGTTCGGTGTCGAGATCATCCGCGGTTCCGGCGGGCGGGAGCCGACGAAAAGCATCGAAAAGGGCGGGGTAAGGGCCTTGCTCGCCCTGAAAAAGGCATTGAAGGACGGTAAGACGGCGGCAATGATTGCTGATATTCCCCATGGGACCCCCCGCGATTCCGGTCAGGGGGTTATTCTCCTTGCCAAACTGTCGGGCCGCCCGATCATTCCCATCTGCTATACGACGTCGCGCAGGAAAATTCTCGAGAAGAGCTGGGATAAGACAACCATTCCCTTGCCATTCGGCAGGTCAGGGTTGATTGTCGGCGACCCGATCTTTGTCCCCGAGGATGCCGATGATGCAATGCTTGAAGCCAAGCGTGTCGAATTGACCGCCAGCCTGAACGCCAATACGGTACGGGTGCAGGCGCTTGTGGATGGCCGGGCATGAGCGAACGGTGGGCGCGCATTGTCCTGAGCACCTATCGCTGGGTGGGTGCCATGGTCTTTCCGGCTGTTGGCGCCTATGTCGCCTTCCGCGCCAGCAAGGGCAAGGAAGAACGCGGACGTCAGGGTGAACGTTATGGCGTGGCCAGCGTTGCACGGCCGGCGGGACCGCTGGTTTGGGTCCATGCGGCGAGCGTCGGCGAAACCTCTGCCGTCACGCCGCTGGTTGAAACCATCGTCGACATGGGAATCAATGTCGTTCTCACCACCGGGACCGTGACATCGGCCAAGATGGTGCAGGAACGTCTGGGTGACCGGGTCATCCATCAATATGTGCCGCTCGACCTGAAGCCGGCGGTCGACCGGTTCCTCAGCCACTGGCAGCCCGATCTCGCCGTGATCTGCGAATCCGAGATCTGGCCGATGACCATTCTTGAACTGGGGCTGCGGCGGGTGCCGCAGGTTCTGGTCAATGGCCGCCTGTCCGACAAATCCTTTGCTGCCTGGCAGAAACGGCCGTCCATCGCCGAAGCGCTGTTTGAAAATCTCGCTCATGTGGTTGCCCAGTCCGACATTGACGGCGAACGGTTCCGCGCGCTAGGAGCCCGTCCGGTCACGGTATCGGGCAATCTCAAAGTCGACACCGCAATCCCGCCGGTCGTGGAGTCGGAACTCGAGGCTCTGCAGAGGCAGATCGGCAAGCGCAAGACCTGGGCAGCGATTTCCACCCATCAGGGTGAGGAAGATGTCGTCGCGCAGGTTCATCACATGCTGAAGGTCAGGCATCGCGATCTCCTGACGATCATCGTGCCGCGTCACCCCGACCGCGCCCCGGCAATTGCCGAAGAAATCGAAAAGCTCGGCATGAAGGTGGCATTGCGCAGCCGCGGCGATGTCATCGCGCCGGATACCGACATCTATCTCGGCGATACGATCGGGGAGATGGGCCTGTATCTGCGGCTGACGGAAATCGCCTTTGTCGGGCGGTCGCTCATGGCGCAGGGCGGCCAGAATCCGCTGGAGCCCGCCATGTTGAAGACGGCAATCCTTTCGGGCCGCAACGTGCAGAATTTCCGCGATTCCTACCAGCGCCTGATCAAGAATGGTGCGGCCAAGCTCATCCGCGACAAGGACATGCTGGCTGGGGCCGTCAACTACCTCTTCAACAATCCCGCTGAACGCCAGGTGATGATTGATGCGGGAACGAAGACGGTCGAGGACATGCGCGGTTCGCTTGATCTGACCATGACGGCGCTCGAGCCCTTCATCCAGCCCCTGGTGCTGAAGGCGCGGTTGAGCGCGCGTGAAGGTGGCTGGAAATGACCAGCGAAGCGCCTCCTTTCTGGTGGGAAAAGCCGGATTGGCGCGCGCGGGCCCTCAGCCCCCTGTCAAAGATTTACGGTATGGTTGCCGGACGGCGCATCCGCCGCGCCAAGCCGCCTGCCGTTCCCATTCCCGTTTTGTGCATCGGTAATTTCACCGTCGGCGGCGCCGGCAAGACCCCGACGTCCATTGCCTTTGCGCAGGCCGCTGTTGCCGCTGGTCTCAAACCCGGCATTGTCTCGCGCGGTTATGGCGGCGCTTTCTCCGGACTGCACCGGGTCGATCCCGATCACGACAGCGCCCGGCATGTCGGCGATGAACCCATGCTGCTTGCCCGCCATGCGCCGGTGGTTGTCTGCGCCGACAGGTTTGCCGGGGCCACTGCGCTGCAGGCGGCGGGATGCGATTTCATCATCATGGATGACGGGTTCCAGAGTGCCCGCCTGCATTTCGACTATGCGCTCATGGTCGTCGATGCGGGGCGGGGTATCGGCAACGGCCACGTCATTCCCGGCGGCCCGCTGCGCGCACCACTGACGGATCAGCTGGTGCGCACCGATGCCCTGCTCAAGATCGGTTCGGCCAATGGTGCGGACCAGCTTGTCAGGAACGCCGCACGTGCTGCCAAGCCGGTGTATGAAGCCATGCTCCGGCCCAAGGCGGCGCTTGCGGTTGCGGGCAAACCGCTGCTCGCCTTTGCCGGCATCGGCGATCCCGCGAAGTTCTTCCGCACGCTGGAAGAAGCCGGTGGAACGATCACAGAGGCACGTCCCTTTCCGGATCACCATCCCTATACGGATGAGGAAATCGCCGATCTCCTCAAAAGTGCCGATGCGGACGGTTTGACCCTGATCACCACGGCGAAGGATCATGTCCGCCTGCTCGATGGCAGCGAAACCGCCAGGGCATTCGCCGCGAGAACGCAGGTTCTGGATGTGGAGCTGGTTTTTGCGCACCCGCGGACGGTATCGCGCGTCATCAGTGAAACCCGGGAAAGGGCGCGCCTGCGGACGATCCGGCGCCTATAGGCCGCGGCGGAAGTTGCGTATGCGTGGCGGCGTTTCACCCATGGATATATCCATGGAGCGGCCGGTTGTCTGGCTGTATTGCCGGTCATTTGCAAAGAGGATTCGCCCTGGCGTGCCGATCTGCACTGACAGGGCTACCTTCGGCGCCGATTTCGCCGCCGGGATTTCAATCTCGTAGGCAATGGGGAAATAGCCGCTGCGGCCCAGCGTGAAGCTTGTCTCGCCGATCACCGGCATGGGTTTGGAGTTGCCGTTGGTCGCATCATAGGCGGTGATGTAAACGACGGAGCTTGGTGAAAGCCGTGCCAGCGGCGAGCCGCGCAGATAGCCCTTGATCGTCTTGGTCGGTCCGCTATAGACCGGTTCGCGTTTGGCACCCATCGTGGTGCAGCCGCCGGCCAGAAGCGCGGTCGCGGCAAGGGCCAAAAGCGTGGACCGGCGATTGATCACCGGTCAGGCCTTGCTGCGCTGGCGCAGCGATGGGTTCATTTCAAGCTCGCGCTCAAGCGAAATCGTTGCATCTGCATAGGCCTCCTGGCGGGCAACGCTCCAGTACCGCAGTTCATCCAGCGCGATCTTTTCCGACGTCACGGCGCAGAGCACGTAGGAGCCCGGCGATAGGACCTGAAAGTCGCCGTCGAGGTAGCGTATCTTGGCTTCGCGTGAGCCGGGGCCTTCAAACCTGTTCATTGTCCGGTGGTTTCCAATTCTTTTCGTCAGTTCATTTAGGCGGCAGATGCCCCGCGGGTCAAGACGTCAGCGCCTGCCGAAAAGCCGCTCGATATCCGTGAGCTTCAGTTCGATGTAGGTGGGCCGGCCGTGATTGCACGTGCCTGAGCCGGGCGTGTCTTCCATCTGGCGCAACAGTGCGTTCATCTCGTCCGGCTTCAGCCGCCGGCCGGAACGCACGGAGCCATGGCAGGCCATCGTGGCGGCAACATGGTCGAGAATGGCCTTCAAACCGTCGGATGTATCGTGTTCGGCAATCTCGTCTGCGAGGTCGCGGATGAGCTGCTGCACGTCGATCTCGCCCAGCATGGACGGGGTTTCCCGCACGGCGACCGCACCGGGACCGAAGGCCTCCACGCCTAGACCGAAGCGCAACAGGGTTTCCGCATGGGCCACCAGCCGCTCCACGTCCTCTTCCGGCAGATCGACGATCTCGGGAATGAGCAGCATCTGCGCGGGCAGGGGGCTTGAATGCAGCGCCGTCTTCAATGCCTCGTAGACAAGCCGCTCATGCGCGGCGTGCTGATCGACGATGATGAGACTGTCTTCCGTCTGCGAGACGATGTAGTTCGCATGTATCTGCGCGCGTGCAGCGCCGAGCGGCGCGGCCAGCAGGGCTTGCGGCACCTCTGCAGTGCTTGCCCGCGTATCGGTGGCCAGCACGTCCGCTTCAGCCAGGAAGCCGCGTAGCGGTTCCGCAAATCCGTTGCCCGCATGGGATGGTGCCGGGTCCGGCGTGATGGGACGAAAGGCAGACTGCTGGGTTGTATAGTTCTGGTTGACCGACGGCGAACCCTGCCAGTGCTGTGCCGGTTGGGCCGGGCGCAAAGGCTCCGCTCCGCCGAGCCGGAAGGACTGCAGCATGGCTTCCGCCCCGCTGGTGGCAGCGCGAATGCCGGACTGGCCGAGCGCCTGGCGGATCGCACCGACGATCAGCCCGCGCACCAGGCCCGGATCGCGGAAGCGCACATCGGCCTTGGCCGGATGCACATTGACGTCGACCAGCGCCGGATCGAGGTTGAGGAACAGCACCGCGACCGGGTGCCTGTCGCGCGAGATCACATCCGCATAGGCGCCGCGGATGGCGCCCCATATCTGCTTGTCGCGCACCGGCCGGCCGTTGACATAGGCAAACTGATGCAGGCTGTTGCCGCGGTTGAAGGCCGGTATCCCGGCAAACCCGGTCAGACGCACGCCGTCACGCTCGGCGTCGATGGCAAGCGCGTTCTCCGGGAATTCCCTGCCCAGCACCTGCGAAATCCGTTCCAGCATGCCGGCGGAGCCAATGCCCGTCGCCGCAAGCTCGAGCGGCGTGCGGTCGCTGCCCGCCAGGGAAAAGCGGATATGCGGGAAGGCAATGGCAACCCGCTTGACGATATCGCTGATGGCAGAGGCCTCAGCCCGGTCGGTCTTCATGAATTTCAGGCGCGCGGGTGTAGCAAAGAACAGATCGCGCACCTCGGCAATCGTGCCGTTGTTCATCGCCGCCGGGCGCGGTCCGTCCATATGGCCGCCATGCACGCTGATCTCAAAACCGGAATCGGCCTGTGGCGTGCGGGATTTGACCGACAGCCGCGAGACCGAGCCGATGGAGGGCAGGGCCTCGCCGCGAAAACCCAGCGCCCGGATATCATGCACGTCATCCGTCAGTTTCGATGTGCAATGGCGCGAAACGGCCAGCGTCAGTTCATCCGATGGGATGCCCGAACCATTGTCGGTGATGCGGATAAGGTTCTTGCCGCCGCCCGCCGTCACCACTTCGATGCGGGTTGCCCCGGCATCGATGGCGTTTTCGACAAGCTCCTTCACCACGCTTGCGGGGCGTTCGATGACTTCACCCGCAGCGATCTGGTTGATGATGGTTTCGGTAAGCTGTTTGATGGCCATGCCATACATATAGGGGATTCGTCCGGCGACGGAAATTGTTCGCTGCCAAAGCGCACCGGAATATATTTTAAGCCAAAACTATCTGGCCATCGACGCGATTTTGGTGCTAGGTCTGGGAAAAGCATTATGGAGGAAATTACATGGCGCATTCCAAAGCTTCCTTTGTCTGGACGGATCCGTTTCTGCTGGAAGATCAGTTGACCGAAGACGAACGGATGATCCGGGACAGTGCGCGCGCCTTCGCGCAGGGAGAGCTGGCACCGCGTATCGAGGAAGCCTATCTTGAGGAAAAGACCGATCCGGCGCTTTTCCGCATGATGGGCGAGGCCGGGCTTCTGGGCGTCACGTTGCCGGAAGAATACGGCACCGCCGGTGCGTCCTATGTCGCCTATGGTCTGGTTGCACGTGAAGTCGAGCGTGTCGACAGCGGCTATCGCTCGATGATGAGCGTGCAGTCCTCGCTGGTCATGTATCCCATCTACGCCTATGGCTCGGAAGAACAGCGCAAGAAATATCTGCCGAAGCTGGCTTCGGGCGAGTGGATCGGCTGCTTTGGCCTGACGGAGCCCGATGCCGGTTCCGATCCCGCCGGTATGAAGACACGCGCCGAAAAGGTTGCCGATGGCTACCGGATTTCCGGCTCGAAAATGTGGATTTCCAATTCACCCATCGCGGATGTCTTCGTGATCTGGGCCAAGTCCGATGCACATGACGGCCAGATTCGCGGCTTCGTGCTCGAGAAGGGCATGAAGGGGCTTTCCGCTCCGAAGATCGGCGGCAAATTGTCATTGCGCGCGTCGATCACCGGCGAAGTCGTCATGGACGGCGTTGTCGTCGGCGAAGAACACCTTCTTCCCAATGTTTCAGGCCTCAAGGGGCCGTTCGGCTGCCTCAACCGTGCCCGTTACGGCATTTCCTGGGGTGTGATGGGGGCCGCGGAAGATTGCTGGCAGCGCACGGTGCAATATGGTCTCGACCGCAAGCAGTTCGGCAAGCCGCTGGCGGCCACCCAGCTGTTCCAGAAGAAATTTGCTGACATGCAGACGGAAATCGCGCTGGGCCTGCAGGCGAGCCTGCGGGTCGGGCGCCTCATGGATGAAGACCGGATGGCACCGGAGATGATCAGTCTGGTCAAGCGCAACAATTGCGGCAAGGCGCTGGATATTGCCCGCGTTGCCCGTGACATGCATGGCGGCAACGGCATCCAGATCGGCTATCACGTGATGCGCCATGCGCAGAACCTTGAAACGGTCAACACCTATGAAGGCACGCATGATGTGCACGCGCTCATTCTCGGGCGCGCCCAGACCGGCATTCAGGCATTCTTCTAGGAATGGCCGACAGGCTCGTCCTGCTTGGAACCAAGGGTGGCCCGGCAATCCGTCCGGGCGGCCCGTCGCCGACATCGTCGCTGCTGGAAATATCCGGACGACGGATTGTTATCGACTGCGGTCTTGGCGTCACCCGGGCCTTGGTCAATGCGGATCTGTCACTCAAGGATCTGGATATGATCCTGATCACGCATCTGCATTCCGACCATGTGCTCGAACTCGGCCCGCTCATGCATACGGCATGGACGTCGGGGCTGGCGCACAAAGTCACGGTCTACGGCCCGGCCGGAATTGAAGACTACTGGTCAGGCTTCCTGCAATCCATGCGCTACGACATTGATCTGCGCATCGAGGACGAGGGGCGGCCCGATCTGCGCGATCTTGTCGATCTGCAGGTCTTCGCCGATGGTTTGGTCTATCAGGACGCGAGCCTGACGATCACCGCTTTGCGCGTCGATCACCCGCCGGTTATCGATTGTTTTGCGCTGAAGATCGAAGCATCAGGCAAATCCATCGTCTTTTCGGCGGATACGGCCTATTTCCCGCCACTGGCCGGTTTTGCCCGGGGGAGCGATATCCTCGTGCATGAAGCGATGCTGCCGGAAGGCGTGGACCGTCTCGTCGCGCGGACGGGCAACGGCGCACGCCTCAAAGAACATCTTCTCGCCAGCCATACGCTGGTTGAAGATGCCGCGCGGATCGCGGTGGCCGCTGAGGTGAAACATCTTGTGCTGCATCACCTCATTCCGGCCGACGATCCGCAATTCGGCGAAGCCGACTGGGTAAAAGCTCTGGATGGCAAGTGGGATGGCCGTTTGACCGTCGGCCGCGACGGTCTGGTCATCCCGCTTTAGACATCAGCCATTCCGGGCCGAATGCAGCTTTTCCAGTGCCGCCAGCAGAATGCACAGCGCGATACCCTGCGAGGCCAGTTCCACTTCCTGCAGGGAAGGGAATGTCGGCGCCAGCCGCAATGTGCGGTCATGCGGGTCCTTGCCGTGCGGTGAGGTCGATCCTGCCGGTGTCAAGGTCACGCCTGCCTGCTTGGCCAGTTCGACCACATGCTTGGCCGTGCCTTCCATTGCATCGACGCAGATGAAATAGCCGCCCTGCGGCTTCGACCATTCGGCGACGCCCGTGCCGGCGAGGCGCTTTTCCAGGGCTTCGTTGACCATGTCGAATTTCGGCGCGATCAGGGCGCGATGCGCCGCCATATGCTTGCGTATGCCGTCCTCATTCTTGAGGAATCGCACATGCCGCAGCTGGTTCAGCTTGTCCGGTCCGATTGTCCGCTTGCTGGCGCTGGCAAGGTACCAGCGCACATTGGCTGCTGACGAGGCGAAGAAGGCAAGGCCGGCACCCGCCAGCGTTACCTTGGACGTGGAGGCGAAGACAAAGGCGCGGTCGGGATGTCCGGCATTTTCGCACAGGTCGAGAATATCCGGGATCTGATGCTCGGTTTCCGTGAGATGATGCACCGCATAGGCATTGTCCCAGAACAGGCGGAAATCAGGAGCACCGGTTTTCATCGTGGCAAGACGTTCGATCACCGCGTCGGAATAGGTTTCGCCCGACGGGTTCGAGTATTTCGGCACGCACCACATGCCCTTGACGCTCGGATCGGCAGCGAGTCTCTCGACCATGTCCATGTCAGGCCCATCGCCCTTGAGCGGTACGGGCAGCATGCGGATGCCGTATTCCTCCAGAATGGAGAAATGCCGGTCATAGCCGGGCACCGGGCAGATGAAAGCCGGGGCTTCCGTCTTCTGCCAGGGTTCAGTGCCGCCGGGAACGCCCTTGACCCAGGCCCAGAGCAGGCAGTCGTGCATCAGCGCCAGACTGGAATTGTCACCGACAACGATCCGATCCGGCGAGGTGCCGAGCGTCGGCGCGAACAGCGTGCGCACTTCCGCCAGTCCCTGCAGATTGCCGTAATTGCGGGCATCTTCACCGGCTTCGCTGAAGTGATCGCCATTGCCGGGCAGGGTCAGCATGCCGTTGGCGAGCGCCAATTGCTCGGGGCTCGGTTTGCCGCGGGTCATGTCGATTTTCAGTCCACGGGCACGGAAGGCCTCGTATTCTTTCAAAGTATTTTGGCGCAGGGCGGCGAAATCGTCACTGTTCAGATCGGCAATACGGCTCATGGGAACGTCAGCTCTGTTGTCTATAGGCTTGGGGAGGTCAACGGTAAGACGGCTGCGGGGTCCGCAGCCGTCCTTGCATGGTCAGCCTTTCTGCTGCTGAACGATGCCGTAAATATTGGTCGAACGGGCACCGGAGCGGCAATAGGCCAGCACCGGGCCTTCCGCTTCTTCGAGTGCGGCGGCCATTGCATCCACGTCGTCCTGGGTCAGCTGGCCTGAAACCACGGGGACGTAGTAGATCGGGATGCCTGCCTTTTCGGCGACCTTGGCGATTTCGGCGAATTCCGGCTGATCCGGCGATTCACCATCGGGGCGGTTGCAGATCAGGGTCTGGTAGCCTGCCGCTGCAATATCGCGTACATCGTCGGGTGAAATCTGCCCGGTCACGGCAAAGCCTTCGTCAATCTGACGGATATCCATTTTCTTTCCTTGAGAATGTGATTGGTGGCAGCACCATACATCAAACGCTGACCAATGCCACATCAAAGCCAATTGATCGGAGCCGCAAATTGCGAGCATTGCTCCATAAATAGGCATATGCGACTAATTGATAATAATATAGGCATTTGATTGCCGAAACGGTGCTGGCCGCACCGTTGTTTCCGCCGCTGCGGTCTTCATGATATTCAAGGCCTGTGGCGCTTGACCGTTGTAATCTTGGGCTAATCCAAAGATTTCACACGAGCATGACGCTGCAATCCGCAGTTGGCACGGTCGTTGCATAGTATTCCCTCGGTACAAACAACCATAAAGAGGGGTTTACCTGAATGTTCAGTCTAACAGCCAGATTTATTGGAACCTTGGCGGCCGCCGCCGTGGGAGCGACACTGACCCTTGCACCGGCAAAGGCAGCCGAGGACACAATCAAGGTCGGTATTCTGCATTCGTTGTCCGGTACGATGGCGATTTCCGAAACCACGCTCAAGGATACGATGCTCTTCCTCATCGACGAGCAGAACAAGAAGGGCGGGGTTCTCGGCAAGAAGCTTGAAGCCGTCGTTGTCGATCCGGCGTCGGATTGGCCGCTGTTTGCAGAAAAAGCCCGTCAGTTGATCGAACAGGACAAGGTTGCGGCGGTTTTCGGCTGCTGGACATCGTCCTCGCGCAAATCCGTGCTTCCGGTTTTCGAGGAACTGAATTCCCTGCTGTTCTACCCGGTTCAGTATGAAGGCGAGGAAAGCTCGCGCAACGTCTTCTACACGGGTGCTGCGCCGAACCAGCAGGCCATTCCCGCCGTGGATTATCTCGCCAAACAGGAAGGTGTGGAGCGCTGGGTTCTCGCCGGTACGGACTATGTCTATCCGCAGACCACCAACAAGATCCTGAAGGCCTATCTCAATGCCAAGGGCGTGAAGGATGAGGACATCATGATCAACTACACGCCGTTCGGTCATTCCGACTGGCAGACGATCGTGTCCGACATCAAGAAATTCGGCTCGGCCGGCAAGAAGACTGCCGTTGTTTCCACCATCAACGGCGATGCCAATGTGCCGTTCTACAAGGAACTCGCCAACCAGGGCATCAAGGCCGAAGACATTCCCGTTGTCGCCTTCTCGGTGGGCGAGGAAGAGCTGGCCGGTCTCGACACCAAGCCGCTGGTCGGCCATCTCGCCGCCTGGAACTACTTCGAATCCGTCGATTCCGACGCCAATGCCGACTTCATCAAGAAATGGCACGCCTATATCAAGAACGACAAGCGCGTGACCAATGATCCGATGGAAGCAACGTTCATCGGTTTCAACATGTGGGTGAAGGCCGTCGAAGCCGCCGGCACCACCAAGTCGGATGCCGTCATCGATTCGATCGTCGGCGTCTCCGTCCCGAACCTGTCCGGCGGTTACGCGGCAATGATGCCCAACCATCACATCACCAAGCCGGTCCTCATCGGCGAAGTGCAGGCCGATGGCCAGTTCGACATCGTCTACCGGACGCCGGGCCTCGTCGTCGGCGATGAATGGTCCGACTATCTGCCAGGCTCGAAGGACCTGATCTCCGATTGGCGCAAGCCGATGTCGTGCGGCAATTTCAACGTTGTCACCGGCAAGTGCGGCGGCGCGACCAAGACGAACTAAGCGCTAAAATCAGGCTCCGGCTTCGGGTCGGGGGCGACAACGCCGAAGCCAACTCCATCCCCGTCTCGTGGCGGGGATGGAGCTCCTCCCAGGAATTTCAAATGCAGGATTGTTGAATGTCATTGAGCCGCTTCCTGTCCATCATCGCGATACTCGGGCTTTGCCTGTTTCCTGCGGCCGCCGGTGCGCAAGCCATGGACGACGCCAAACTCAAATCGCTGGTGCAGGCGCTGGCCGGTGATAATTTCGACGAGACGAGCAAGGCCGTTTCAGAACTTGCCAAAAGCGGTACGCCGCGCGCCGCTGCCATTCTCAACGCATTGAGTGCCGGCGATCTTTATGTTTCGAAGGCTGACAAAGCGGTGTTTATCGGTACGCGCGATGGCGCGGATTATGCCGCAACCGATCCGCTGAGCGGTGCAAAACTGCCTCCCGTTCCGCGCAACACGGCCGATAAGATCAAGGTCAACAACCGGCTGCGCCGCGATATCGCCGCCGCCATCGGCGGCCTGACACTGATGAGCACCGACGCGGCGGAGCGCCGGTCCGCTGCCGAAGCAATCCTGAAGAACCGCGACCCTGAATCCATCCCGTTGCTGGACCAGGCCCTGTCGGCGGAGAAGGATGCGGGGATCAAGGTGCTGATGCAGCGTGCCAAGGCTGCTGCCGTTCTCAATTCCAGCGCGGCAGACGATGTGAAGATCGCAGCCATCGCCGCAATCAAATCCGGGAACGGGCGCGAGGCGCTCGGTCTGTTGACGCCGCTCGCCGGTGTTCCGGGGTCGGTCGGTGAAGCCGCCAGTGCCGCCATATCCAGCATCAACGCAGAACTCGAAATCTGGAACGGTATCCAGAATGTCATTTACGGCCTGTCGCTTGGCTCGGTCCTGCTGCTCGCGGCTATCGGCCTTGCGATCACATTCGGTGTCATGGGTGTCATCAACATGGCCCACGGCGAAATGGTGATGATCGGCGCCTACACGACCTTTGTGGTGCAGCAGATCATCCGTACATCCATGCCGGGGCTGTTCGAATATTCACTTCTGTTTGCCTTGCCTGCGGCCTTTCTCGTCTCCGGCGCCATCGGCGTCGTCATTGAGCGCGGGATCATCCGCTTTCTCTATGGCAGGCCGCTGGAGACCCTGCTCGCCACCTGGGGCATATCGCTGGTGCTGCAGCAGGCGACGCGGTCGTGGTTCGGTGCCTCGAATGTTCAGGTCAGCAGCCCGTCATGGATGTCGGGCTCCTTCGATGTCGGCATGCTGACGCTGACATGGTCACGCCTCTGGATCATCGTGTTCGCCCTGTCGGTCTTTGCCGTGCTGCAGCTGGTGCTGAAGAAAACCATGCTCGGCCTGCGCATGCGGGCGGTCACGCAGAACCGGCGTATGGCATCCTCCATGGGCATCCGCACGCCATGGGTCGACGCGCTCACCTTCGGTCTTGGTTCCGGTATTGCCGGCATTGCCGGCGTTGCGCTCAGCCAGATCGACAATGTCAGTCCCAATCTGGGCCAAGGCTATATCATCGACAGTTTCATGGTCGTGGTCTTCGGCGGCGTCGGCAATCTCTGGGGAACGCTGGTCGGTGCCATGTCGCTCGGCATTGCCAACAAGTTCCTCGAGCCCTTTGCCGGGGCCGTCCTTGGCAAGATTCTCGTGCTGGTCCTCATCATCCTGTTCATTCAGAAGCGTCCGCGCGGTCTCTTCGCACTCAAGGGAAGGGCCATCGAGGCATGATCACCCAATGGTTTTTCAGACATGGCGACCGGCGCAGCCTGATTGCGATCATCATTCTGGTGGCGGTTGCCTGTCTCGTGCCCGTCCTCAATCTGCTGGTACCGGACACGTCGCCCTTTCACGTACCGACCTATCTGGTTTCCCTGCTCGGCAAATACCTGACCTATGCACTGCTCGCCGTGGCGCTCGATCTGGTCTGGGGTTTTTGCGGCATTCTTTCGCTTGGCCATGGCGCGTTTTTTGCCCTGGGCGGCTATGCCATGGGCATGTATCTGATGCGCCAGATCGGCCCGCGCGGTGTCTATGCCGATCCGGTCCTGCCGGATTTCATGGTGTTCCTCAACTGGAAGGAACTGCCGTGGTTCTGGTACGGTTTCGACAATTTCTGGTTCGCGGCCCTGATGGTCGTGCTGGTGCCGGGTGTGCTGGCCTTCGGCTTCGGCTGGCTGGCCTTCCGCTCGCGTGTGACGGGTGTCTACCTCTCCATCATCACCCAGGCCCTGACCTATGCGCTGCTGCTCGCTTTCTTCCGCAACGACATGGGCTTTGGCGGCAATAATGGCCTCACGGATTTCAAGGATATTCTCGGCTTCAATGTGCAGGCGGGAACAACCCGTTCAGCGCTGTTCGCAGCAACCGCCCTGTTTCTGGCGCTGGCCGTCCTTGTGTCCAGTTTCATCATTCGCTCGAAGCTCGGCAAGGTGCTGGTCGGCGTGCGCGACGCGGAAAGCCGCATGCGCTTCCTCGGCTATCGCGTTGACCGGTACAAGCTGTTCGTCTGGACGGTCTCTGCCATGATGGCGGGCATTGCCGGGGCGCTCTATGTGCCGCAGGTGGGCATTATCAACCCGTCCGAGTTCGAACCCGCCAACTCCATCGAAGCGGTCATCTGGGTGGCGGTCGGCGGGCGCGGCACGATCATCGGTCCCATCATCGGCGCGATCCTCGTCAATTTCGGCAAGACCTACTTTACCGCGGCGTTTCCGGAGATTTGGCTGTTTGCCCTCGGTGCGCTGTTCATCCTCGTCACGCTGTTCCTGCCCAAGGGCATTCTCGGGCTCTATGGCTCGTGGCAAGCCCGCAGAGCCAGCCATGCGGCACAAAAAGACGACGAAGTGCTGCCGCCCGTCGTGAAGCAAAGCAGCAAGCGATTGGCAGAACCCGAACCTCAGGCCGCGGAGTAGCCCCATGAAGGCCAAGGACACATTGCTCTATCTCGATGGCGTTTCGGTTTCCTTTGATGGATTTCGTGCCATCAACAATCTTTCGCTCGTGCTTCAGTCGGGCGAGATGCGGGCCATCATCGGTCCGAATGGGGCGGGGAAAACCACCATGATGGATATCATCACCGGCAAGACCAAGCCGGACAGCGGCGATGTCTATTTCAACGGCACGGTCGACCTGACCGGGCATGACGAAGCCGACATTGCCATGCTCGGCATCGGCCGCAAGTTCCAGAAGCCGACGGTCTTCGAAAGCCACACGGTGGAGGACAATCTGGTGCTGGCATTGTCCGGGCCGCGCTCGGCCCTGTCAGCGCTGTTTCATCGTCAGAGCAGGGATGAAACCGACCGCATTCACGAAATCCTCTACACGATCCGGCTGTTTGAAAAGCGCCACTGGCTGGCGGCCAGTCTCTCGCACGGCCAGAAGCAATGGCTGGAGATCGGCATGCTGCTCGCGCAGGATCCGAAATTGCTGCTGGTGGATGAGCCGGTCGCCGGGATGACCGATGCGGAAACCGCAGAGACGGCAAAACTCCTGCGCGACATCGCCCGCACCCGCTCGGTGATCGTGGTGGAGCATGACATGCATTTCGTACGCGAACTCGGCGTGAAGGTCACCTGCCTGCACGAGGGCTCGGTGCTGGCTGAGGGCTCGCTCGATCATGTCAGCAACGACCCGCGCGTTATCGAGGTCTATCTCGGGCGATGAGGCGGTGTGTGGCACATCAATGGGAGGGAATTTTCTGATGCTTACGGTTGAAAATGCTTCTCTTCACTACGGCGCCGCGCAAGCGTTGCGCGGCATATCGCTTGAGGTGAAGCCGCAATCCATCACCTGCGTCCTTGGCCGCAACGGTGTCGGCAAGACGAGCATGCTCCGCGCAATTGTCGGCCAGCACCCGCTATCGTCAGGGTCGATCAGCTTCGATGGTGCGCCGCTCGGCAGGAAGCCGCCCTACGACCGGGCGCGGGCCGGCATTGCTTTCGTGCCGCAGGGGCGCGAGATCTTTCCGCTGCTCACCGTGCGTGAAAATCTGGCGACGGGCTTTGCCGCCGCCAGACGCGGCAACCGCAATGTGCCGCCGGAGGTCTTCGAGCTTTTCCCGGTGCTCAAGACCATGCTGGGGCGGCGCGGCGGAGATCTGTCGGGCGGTCAGCAGCAGCAGCTCGCCATCGGCCGTGCGCTGGTCACGCGTCCACGGCTGCTTGTTCTGGATGAGCCGACCGAAGGCATCCAGCCGTCGATCATCAAGGATATCGGCCGCGCCATCCGGTTTCTGCGCGATCAGACCGGCCTCGCCATCCTTCTCGTCGAACAATATCTCGATTTCTGCCGCGAGCTGGCAGACCATGTCTACATCATGGATCGCGGCGAGATCGTCCATTCCGGCGATGCGGCAAGTCTCGACAGGCCGGAGGTGCGCAAGTTCCTGACGGTCTGAATGGTCCACCGCTCTTGCTGTCGGCGGGTAATCATCGATAGAGTCTTCTCGGAGGACGGATTTCGATGATCGACAAGCTGGAATTTTTTATCGCTCTGGCGCGCAACCAGCATTTTGGCCGCGCGGCGGAGGAATGCGGCGTCACGCAGCCAACCCTGTCGGCCGCGATCCGCCAGCTTGAAGATACACTGGGTGTCGTCCTCGTTCAGCGCGGCTCACGCTACAAGGGATTGACGCCGGAGGGCCAGCGCGTGCTCGAATGGGCGCGGCGCATCGTCGGCGATACGCGGACGATGCGCGAGGAAATCCGTGCTGCACGCTATGGTCTGTCCGGGCATGTGAAGATAGCGGCAATCCCCACGGCGCTTGCCATGGTTTCGCGCCTGACGACGCCATTTCGTGAAAAGCACCCCGATGTGACCTTTTCGGTGACCTCGCGCACCTCGCTGGAAGTCCTGACGCTGCTCAGCAATTTCGAGATCGATGCGGGAATCAGCTATCTCGACAATGAGCCGCTCGGGCGGGTGACTTCGGTTCCGCTCTATTCGGAACGCTACCAGTTGATCACCTCGACGGGCAGTACCTATTCGGATCGCGAATTTGTGACCTGGGCGGAGGTTGGTCAGTTGCCGCTCTGCCTGCTCACCCAGGACATGCAGAACCGCCGCATCATCAACAAACACCTGCACGAAGCGGGGGTGGACGTGCATCCGACGCTGGAATCCAATTCGATGATTGTGCTGTTCTCGCACATACGGACCGGCAAGTGGGCAAGCATCATGCCGCTCAACCTTGCGGAAACACTGGGTTTTTCCGAGCCGATCCGCGCTATTCCCATTGTCGAGCCCGATGCACGCCATCTTGTCGGGCTGGTGGCCGCCGACCGCGAACCCCATACGCCGCTGGTGTCCGCCCTGCTGCACGAGGCCCGGGCGCTTGCCATCGAACTCAATATGGTTTGATAGAAATCTTCTATCGACCAACGGGACTGGTATATTGATTAGTTGTGTCGTTTTTGATCTGTTCTAACCTACGAGGAGCATTTAGGGAGGGCGCTGCACGAAATGCAGACCGCAAGTACCGATATCGCTGGGAGAGCGATAGACATTATCAATCAGTTGAAGGGTCAAGAAGGCCCGCTCCTTCCGATTCTGCACGAGTTGCAGGGCGAGTTCGGCTATGTGCCGCAGGAGACTTTGCCGCTGATTGCCCAGGCGCTGAACATATCGCGCGCCGAGGTGCATGGTGTTGTCACATTCTATCACGATTATCGCGATCATCCGGCAGGCCGGCATGTGTTGAAACTGTGCCGTGCGGAGGCCTGCCAGTCGATGGGCGGCGATGCCATGGCGCAGAAAGCCCGCGAGCTGCTCGGCATTGATTGGCATGGAACCACCGCCGATGGCGCCGTCACGCTTGAACCCGTTTATTGCCTTGGCCTTTGTGCCTGTGCGCCCGCCGCCATGCTGGACGGCGAGGTCATTGGCCGCCTGGATGACGAAAAACTCGAAGAAATAGCGACGGGAGTGCGGCTATGACGGTCACATTCTTTGTCCCGCGCGATTCCGGCGCGCTTGCCCTCGGCGCCGAAAAGGTTGCCCGGACGCTGCAGGATGAGATTGTTGCCCGCAATCTCGATGCGCGCATCGTTCGCAACGGGTCGCGCGGCATGTACTGGCTCGAACCGATGGTCGAGGTGGAAACACCGTCCGGCCGCGTGGCTTACGGCCCGGTCAAACCTTCCGACCTGGCTTCGCTTCTCGATACCGGCATGGCTGAAGGCCGGACCCACCCGCTCTGGCTTGGCCTGACCGAGCACTTGCCGTTCCTGGCAAAACAGACCCGCCTGACCTTTGCCCGTTGCGGCATAACCGATCCTGTCTCGCTCGATGATTACCGCGCCCATGACGGCTTGAAGGGACTGGAGAAAGCCCTTGCCCTTTCGCCGCTCGAAATCGTCACCCAGGTGACGGAATCCGGTCTGCGCGGGCGCGGCGGTGCCGGTTTCCCCACCGGCATCAAATGGAAGACCGTCCTCGATGCGGCGGGCGAACGCAAATACATCGTGTGCAATGCCGATGAGGGCGACAGTGGCACCTTTGCCGATCGCATGATCATGGAAGGCGACCCCTTCGTTCTGATCGAAGGCATGACCATTGCCGGTATCGCCGTCGGCGCCACCAAGGGTTACATCTATACCCGCTCCGAATATCCGCATGCGATTGCCGTGATGAATGAGGCCCTTGATATCGCCCGCAAGGCTGGCGTGCTGGGCGCTTCGGTGCTGGGGTCTGCCCATGCTTTCGACATCGAGGTGCGAGTCGGTGCGGGCGCCTATGTCTGCGGCGAGGAAACCGCGCTGCTGGAAAGCCTCGAGGGCCGCCGCGGCATCGTCCGCGCCAAGCCGCCTCTGCCGGCGCACAAGGGGCTTTTCGGCAAGCCGACGGTCATCAACAACGTGATATCGCTTGCCTCCGTGCCGGTCATTCTCGACAAGGGCGCGGCATTCTACAAGGATTTCGGCATGGGCCGCTCGCGCGGCACCATTCCGCTGCAGATCGCCGGCAATGTTCGGTATGGCGGGCTTTTCGAAACCGCCTTCGGCCTGACACTCGGCGAAATCGTCGATGATATCGGCGGCGGGACAGCGACAGGACGTCCGGTCAAGGCGGTGCAGATCGGCGGCCCGCTCGGCGCCTATTTCCCGCGTGAACTCTTCGATACGCCCTTCGACTACGAGGCCTTTGCCGCCAGGGACGGGCTCATTGGCCATGCCGGGCTCGTTGTTTTCGATGACAGTGTCGACATGCTGAAACAGGCACGTTTCGCCATGGAATTCTGCGCTGTCGAGTCCTGCGGCAAGTGCACGCCCTGCCGTATCGGCTCGACCCGCGGTGTCGAGGTCGTCGATCGCATCGCTGCCAATATCGAACCGGAAAAGCAGATCGCGGTTCTCACCGACCTCTGCAACACGATGAAGTTCGGTTCGCTCTGCGCGCTAGGCGGTTTCACGCCCTATCCGGTGATGAGCGCGCTGACGCATTTTCCTGAAGATTTTCGTCCTGCGCCCGTCGCGCAAGCGGCGGAATAGGAGCCCAAAATGTCCCTGATCCACGAAATCGATTTCGGCACGCCAGCCTCCAAATCTGAAAAGATGATCACCCTGACCATCGACGGCAATGAGATCACGGTACCCGAGGGCACCTCGATCATGCGCGCCTCGATGGAAGCGGGCATCAAAGTGCCCAAACTCTGCGCGACCGACATGGTCGATGCCTTCGGTTCCTGCCGTCTTTGCCTGATCGAGATCGAGGGGCGTAACGGCACGCCTGCCTCCTGCACAACCCCGGCCATGGAAGGTCTTGTCGTTCACACCCAGACCCAGCGCCTGAAGGACATCCGCAAGGGTGTGATGGAACTTTATATTTCCGATCATCCGCTGGACTGCCTGACCTGCGCGGCCAATGGCGATTGCGAACTGCAGGACATGGCCGGTGCGGTCGGCTTGCGCGATGTACGTTACGGCTATCACGGCGACAACCACGTCTTTGCGAAGGCGGACAATGTCGCCAATGACCGCTGGCTGCCCAAGGACGAATCCAATCCCTACTTCACCTACGACCCGTCGAAATGCATTGTCTGCTCGCGCTGCGTGCGGGCCTGCGAGGAAGTGCAGGGCACGTTTGCGCTGACCATTGAAGGCCGGGGTTTTTCCAGCCGCGTTTCGCCCGGCATGCACGAACATTTCATCGACAGCGAGTGCGTTTCCTGCGGTGCCTGCGTGCAGGCCTGCCCAACCGCAACACTGACGGAAAAGTCGGTTATCCAGATCGGTCAGCCGGAACATTCCAAAGTGACCACCTGCGCCTATTGCGGCGTCGGTTGTTCGTTCAAGGCCGAAATGCGCGGCGAGGAACTCGTGCGCATGGTTCCCTACAAGGATGGCAAGGCCAATCGCGGTCATTCCTGCGTCAAGGGCCGGTTTGCCTATGGCTACTCGACCCACAAGGATCGCATCCTCAACCCGATGATCCGCGAGAAGATTTCCGATCCATGGCGCGAAGTCTCCTGGGATGAAGCCTTCAAGCACGTTGCCAATGAATTCCGCCGCATCCAGTACCAGTATGGCCGCAACTCCGTCGGCGGCATCACCTCGTCGCGTTGCACCAACGAGGAAACCTACCTTGTGCAGAAGCTGGTTCGTGCCGGTTTCGGCAACAACAACGTCGATACCTGCGCCCGCGTCTGCCATTCGCCGACCGGTTATGGCCTGAACAAGACATTTGGCACATCCGCCGGCACGCAGGATTTCGACAGCGTCGAGCACACGGATGTGGTTATCGTCATCGGTGCCAACCCGACCGATGGTCATCCGGTTTTTGCCTCGCGCCTGAAGAAGCGTCTGCGCAAGGGCGCCAAGCTCATCGTCATCGACCCGCGCCGCATCGACCTCGTGCGCTCGCCCCATGTGGCGGCGTCGTACCACCTGCCGCTGCGCCCCGGCACCAATGTGGCCGTGGTCACCTCGCTGTCCCACGTCATTGTCACGGAAGGCCTGTTCGACGAAAAATTCATCCGCGAGCGCTGCGACTGGGATGAGTTCCAGGATTGGGCTGCCTTTGTATCCGCACCTGAACACAGCCCCGAAGCGATCGAACAACTGACCGGTGTGCCGCCGCAGGCGTTGCGTGAAGCCGCCCGGCTGTTCGCGACCGGCGGCAATGGCGCCATCTACTATGGCCTCGGCGTGACCGAGCACAGCCAGGGATCGACAACGGTCATGGCCATCGCCAACCTCGCCATGGCTACCGGCAATATCGGCCGCAAGGGCGTTGGCGTGAACCCGCTGCGCGGCCAGAACAATGTGCAGGGTTCCTGCGACATGGGTTCGTTCCCGCACGAGCTTCCCGGCTACCGCCACGTTTCCGGCGAGGCGACCCGCGATATCTTCGACAAGCTGTGGGGCGTCAAATTGCAGGACGAGCCGGGCCTGCGTATCCCCAACATGCTGGATGCGGCCGTCGATGGCACGTTCAAGGGCATCTACATCCAGGGTGAGGACATTCTCCAGTCCGACCCCGATACAAAGCATGTGGCTGCCGGTCTTGCCGCCATGGAATGCGTCGTGGTCCACGATCTCTTCCTCAACGAGACCGCCAACTACGCCCATGTGTTCCTGCCGGGCTCGACCTTCCTCGAAAAGGACGGCACCTTCACCAATGCCGAGCGCCGCATCAACCGTGTGCGCAAGGTCATGAGCCCCAAGAACGGTTTTGCCGACTGGGAAGTTACCCAGAAACTGGCGCAGACCATGGGTCTCAACTGGAATTATACGCACCCGTCGCAGATCATGGATGAAGTTGCCCTGACGACGCCAAGCTTTGCCGGTGTGTCCTATGACCTCCTGGAAAAAGAGGGCTCCGTCCAGTGGCCGTGCAATGAAAAGGCGCCGCTGGGCACACCGATCATGCACATCGAGAGTTTTGCCCGTGGCAAGGGCAAGTTCGTCCGCACGGAGTACGTGGCAACCGACGAAAAGACCGGGCCGCGATTCCCGCTTCTCCTCACCACCGGACGTATTCTCTCCCAGTATAATGTCGGTGCGCAGACCCGCCGCACGGACAACGTGGTCTGGCACGAGGAAGACCGGCTGGAGATTCATTCGCACGACGCCGAACAACGCGGTATCCGCGATGGCGACTGGGTGAAGATATCAAGCCGCTCCGGTGAGACCACGCTGCGCGCGCTGATTACCGACCGGGTTTCGCCGGGTGTGGTCTATACGACATTCCATCATCCGACGACGCAGGCCAATGTCATCACCACGGATTTCACCGACTGGGCAACCAATTGCCCGGAATATAAGGTGACGGCGGTGCAGGTGGGTGCATCCAACGGGCCGAGTGACTGGCAGGTCAAGTATGACGAGCAGGCCCGCCAGAGCCGGCGCATCGCCCAGACGCTCGACGCGGCGGAATAGATATGGCCGGGCGCCCCACACGGTTGCAGGTTCCGCGCATCACCCGCCGCCGCAAGGGCGAGGGCGATGTCTACGCGACCGGCAGCCGCATGGTGCCCGAGGAAACGCCCGTTGCGTTCAGCTACAACGGCACCACCCATGCGGTGATGATGGCAAGCCCGGCCGACATGGAGGATTTCGCCGTCGGCTTCAGCCTGTCGGAAGGCATTATTACCGGGCTCAACGAAATCAGCGAAATTGCCGTTGAAGATCATGGCGAGGGCATCGATATCCAGCTGCGCCTCGCCGATGCGGCCGGACAGGAACTCACCGACCGCCGCCGCCGCATGGCGGGACCCGTTGGCTGCGGGCTGTGCGGCATCGAGTCCATCGAGCAGGCGTTGAAGCCGGTGGCTTCGGTCGACGCGACGCGCCTGCAACTGACGCCGGGCGATCTGGCGCAGGCGGTGCGGCTGCTGTCGCCGCTGCAGCCGCTGCACAATGAAACCGGTGCGGTGCATGCCGCCGGATTCTATGTTCCCGGCCAGGGTATCGTGGCCGCGCGCGAAGATGTCGGCCGCCACAACGCCCTCGACAAGCTTGCCGGTGCCCTGTGCCGAACCGGCATCAACGGTGCATCGGGCGCCGTCGTGATCACCAGCCGCGTCTCCATCGAAATGGTGCAGAAGGCGGCAATCATCGGCGCTTCCGTACTGATTGCCGTATCCGCGCCAACGGCCTTGGCTGTGCGCACCGCGCAGGCGGCAGGCATGACGCTTGTTGCGCTGGTGCGCGGCGATGAGTTTGATGTCTTCACGCGTGCCGAGCGTATTCCGATCGCTGTAAATGCAGTGGCGAGTGCAACCGATGGCACCGCTGTGTCCGGAAAATCCAACCTGGATCAGGCCTCGCCCACCCTTGTGCAAAGTCCAACTGTTCGATTGGTGCAATATGGATAATGAGAATCATCGGCAGTCAACTGCCGACAAGCTGGTCTATATGGCCAACCAGATCGCCACCTTCTTTCACACCCAGCCCAAGGATGAGGCGGTAGAGGGTGTGGCCGGCCACATCAACAATTTCTGGGAGCCGCGCATGCGTGCCCAGCTCTTTGCCATCCTGGAAAAGGATGACAATGGCCTTGACCCGCTCGTGGTCGAGGCAGCGTCCCATATCCGCAAGCCGGCTCCCGCCTCGGCTTGAACGTTGCAAGGGCGGCATTTTTGGCCGCTCGACGTGCGTTGCCTCTTGATGACCAGAAGGCCGGAGAACACCCGAACAAGAAGACGATCAGGCCGAACCGGAACCGGCCGATAAACTGAAATACTAAAACATGAATCACCGCCATAAGGGCTTGGAGGAGGAATTCACATGTCAGCAACCGACAGGGCAGAGCCGCGGATTTATGAAAACCCGGGTATTCTCGACCGGGAACGCATCGTTGCCAAAGCGGGTTTCAACCGCTGGCTGGTGCCGCCCGCAGCGCTTGCCATTCACCTTTGTATCGGCATGGCCTACGGGTTCAGCGTGTTCTGGCTGCCGCTGTCGCGCGCCATCGGTGTCGAGCAATCGGTCGCCTGCGCGGATATCAACCTTCTGACAGCGCTTTTCACCACGAGTTGTGATTGGCGCGTCAGCGATCTTGGCTGGATTTACACGCTGTTTTTCGTGCTTCTTGGCTGTTCCGCCGCCATCTGGGGCGGCTGGCTTGAACGCGTCGGGCCGCGCAAGGCTGGCGTGGTCTCGGCCGTGTGCTGGTGCGGGGGCATGGTGCTGGCGGCCATTGGCGTCATCACGCACCAGCTCTGGCTGATGTGGGTCGGCGCCGGCGTGATTGGCGGTATCGGCCTCGGGCTCGGTTACATCTCTCCGGTGTCCACGCTGATCAAATGGTTTCCCGACCGGCGCGGCATGGCGACCGGCATGGCCATCATGGGCTTCGGCGGTGGCGCCATGATCGGGGCGCCGCTGGCCAACCTCCTGATGAATCATTTCAAGGCACCGGATACTGTCGGCGTCTGGCAGACCTTTCTGGTCATGGCCGCCGGCTATTTCGTGTTCATGATGTGCGGCGCCTTCGGCTACCGCATTCCGCCGGCCGGCTGGCGTCCGGAAGGCTGGACACCGCCAACGGATGCCAAGGCGATGATCACCACGCGGCACGTGCATCTGCGCGATGCCCACAAGACGAAGCAGTTCTGGCTGATCTGGGCCGTGCTCTGCCTCAATGTGTCCGCCGGTATCGGCGTGATCGGCATGGCTTCGCCCATGCTGCAGGAAATCTTCGCGGGCAAGCTCATCGGCCTGCCTGATGTCAGCTTCACCCAGCTGGATGCGGGCCAGAAAACCGCCATCGCCTCCATTGCGGCTGGGTTTGCCGGCCTGATTTCACTGTTCAACATCGGCGGGCGGTTCTTCTGGGCCTCGCTCTCCGACCGGATCGGCCGCAAGGCCACCTATTTCACCTTCTTTGCGCTTGGCATCGTGCTCTATGCGCTGGCGCCGACCGCCGCCCATATGGGCAGCCAGGCGCTGTTCGTCGCGATTTTCTGCGTGATCCTGTCCATGTATGGCGGCGGCTTTGCCACGGTCCCGGCCTACCTCGCTGATATTTTCGGGACGCAGTTCGTCGGCGCCATCCATGGCCGGCTGCTGACGGCCTGGGCGACAGCGGGTATCGTCGGGCCTGTCGTGGTCAATTATATCCGTGAGTTCCAGATCAATGCGGGCGTGCCGCGCGATCAGGTCTATGACCGCACCATGTATATTCTCGCGTGCATGCTGGCGCTGGGCTTCATCGCCAACTTTTTTATCCGCCCGCTTGCATCGAAATGGTTCATGTCCGACGCCGAGGTTGCTGCCCTGCAGGCCAAGACCAAGACAGCCGATGCCGGCGCCACCGGCTCGTTCGGCATCGGCCATGGCGGGCTCGACGCCAAGGCGGCGCTCGCCTGGGCCGCCGTGGGTATTCCCATTCTCTGGGGTGTCTGGGTGACCGTCCAGCAGGCGGTCGTGCTGTTCCGATAACAGTGTTCATATAGGTCAAGGCAGGCTCCGTTCGCGGGGCCTGTTTTGCTGTTGCTGGGCGTTGCTATTCTCAAAGCGGATTTGCCTGCAACTTAAGTAGCTCTTGACTGCAACATGCGATCATCACCCTATAAGTCTCATACTGCATATTCTGTTGTTTTTTGTTGAATGAGAATTATATCGGGAACCATATTTCATGTTTTTTCACGACTCTGGCGCTGGTTTTTCCGCGCGTTCTGATCGTTTGTCCAAATTCCGCAACCATCTCATGAGCAGCGTCTGTGCTGCGCTGATCGTTGCTGCTGCTGGCACTGGCGCTTCTGCGCAGGAAGTGCCGGGCAAGTATTTCAATGCCGATGGAAGCAGTACGGATGATCTGGAAGCCGCTGCAAAGAGCTGGCGCACACCTGAATTTAACGCGAGTTGGGCTGCTCATGCCCTGAAAGCAGAATATGCCTATGCGATGGGGTTCACCGGCAAAGAAATTAGAGTTGGTGTTCTGGACTCCGGCGTCGACACGCATCATTCAGATCTTTCCGGCCCCAGAATCCATCCTGTGACCACTAGTGGTTTGTATTATGATGACACGTCCCAATTTTATTTCGATGGATCCAAGAAGCCAGTAAAGAAGGGCGACCCGTTTAACCAACCTGGGATTTATACCGAGGGAATAAACGACTCGCACGGAACCGAAGTCAGCGGCGCCATCGGTGCGGCAAAAGATGGTGTGGGCATGCAGGGCCTCGCTTTTGATGCGGCGGTCTTTGTTGCCAATACAAACGGCACCGACGACAACCGTGAGCAGGGGTCCAGCAATCTGGATTACAATTATTTCACAGCAAACTATAACGCCCTGGGAGAACAGAAAGTTCGGATTGTCAATGAGAGCTGGGGTCAAAATTCGCCAATCGCCGCTGAAAACCAGACTGACACCACGCCTCAATTGCTAAGAGCCTATCAAGGATTTGCCGCGCAAAACAAGATTGGCAGGAAAACGTGGTTGGATGCCACAGACGAAGCAGTTCAAAAATATCATTTCATTCAAGTGATTTCGGCATCTAATGACCCGCAAAGGAATCCTGATATTTTTGCAGTTCTTCCTTATTTAAGACCGGCGATTGAGAGCAATTGGCTCGCCGTAAGCGGTTATTCTCCAAACGGTACATCGCCATTTGGATCGCAGGTCTACAATCAATGCGGTGTAGCCAAATATTGGTGCGTCATGGCACCAACCGATGCCAAGGCCCCTATAGCAGGTGGTGGTTATAGCGAACATTTCAATGGAACTTCGGCTTCCGCACCATATGCATCAGCGGCGCTCGCGCTGATCATGCAGCGCTTTCCTTACCTGACAAGTGAACAGGCCTTGTCAGTGATGCTCACGACATCACAAGAAATGATTGCCGTCGATTCGGCAATGACGCCGAAGAAAGCACCGTACGATAGATATGGTAAAACATATGGATACCTGACGGCCCTCAAGCCTGGCAACACTCAATTGCCGAATGAAACGACGGGTTGGGGCCTAATCGATCTTAAGAAAGCCATGGCAGGCCCTGCCCAATTCCTCGGCCGGTTTGAAGCCAATCTGGGTGCCGGTGTGAAGGACATCTGGAGCAACGACATCTCGCAGGTGGCGCTGGATCAGCGCAAGCGAGAGGAAGCCGAGGAGGTGGCGGCCTGGGCGAAGAAAAAAACGTCCACCGGTCTGGTCAGCGATCCAACGGCACGGCTGGAGGCTCATAAACAGCTGGTTAACCCGGAAATATCGGCCAAGGAAAAGGCTGCTGAGGCTCTATTGAAGGAACTATTCACAGCCGTGGCAGCTGCCACCAAAGTTACTTTGAATGTAACACTCACAAACAGCAAAATCATAGCTGATCCGCTTGCATCGGCCCTGCTTGCGGATTTTAAAAAGGCTTATCCGAAAGCAGTCACAACGTACGGAACAGATCCCAGCGCAGATTTTGCAGCCTACAAAGCCGGTCGAAAGGAAGACCCGCTCGCGGTGCTGAAACAGAAAATGCTGGATGAACAGATAACGTCGCTGGAAACGGAATATCAGTTCACCGAATCCCGCACGGCCTATCTCTCCGGCAAGCTTGCCGATCCCAAATCCTACGATGCGGGGCTGACGAAATCCGGGCCGGGCTCGCTGTGGTTGACGGGCAAGAATACCTATCGCGGCGATACGGTGATCAACAGCGGCGAACTCGGCATCGGGCTTGGCGGTTCTGTGGTTTCAACATCGGTCATCAATGATACGGGCCTTTTGACCGTCGATGGCACGGCGGCTGCGGTGACGGCGAATGCGGGCGGGCAGTTGAAGGTCAATGCCACGGGTGCGACCGGCGATCTCATGCTGAATGGCGGCT